>Ga0209755_10002961_pt1 | contig 22069 bp, 16 predicted proteins | sample TergutCo191P1_FD_187301 | JGI IMG/M metagenome (GOLD analysis project Ga0209755, IMG submission 187301) | Cornitermes sp. P1 segment gut microbial communities from Petit-Saut dam, French Guiana - Co191P1 (SPAdes) (version 2) | ecosystem: Host-associated > Arthropoda: Insects > Digestive system... | reverse complement strand
GATATCTTCATCATCGTCCACCACAAGCACGCTTATATCCTCTGCTGCAACTATTTCAGTATTAAACATACCCTCTGCCTTGTCTTCGCAGATTTCGGCTTTTATAGTAAATGTAAATGCAGAACCTTCTCCCGGGGCCGAAGCAACTGTGATTTCCCCGCCCATTAGCTCTACAATCTGCTTAGTCAAGGTGAGCCCAAGCCCGGTGCCGCCGTATTTTCTGGTGGTGCTGGATTCAGCCTGCTCAAAGGCGTTAAACAGTCTCGACATCTGTTCCTCACTGATGCCGACACCTGTGTCTGTAACTTCAAACTGTATTTCGCAAAATTCGCCATTATCGCAAACTAGTTTCGTATTAAGGCTAATAGTGCCATTTTCAGGGGTAAACTTAACGGCATTGCTGAGCAAATTTGTTATTACCTGTGCCAGCCTCTGGTCGTCGCATTTAATGAGGTGTGGAATTTTTTCATCAATGTATACTGTGAATTTGTGATGCTTTTCAACAATTGAAAAGTTCACGATACTTATAACTTTCTTGAGCAAATCCTCGAAAACAAACTGCACAGGGTGAAGTTCCAGCTTGTTTGCTTCAATTTTGGACATATCCAAAATATCGTTAATTATACCCAGCAAGTGGGTGGAGGCATTTTCAATCTTGCCGATTGCGTAATCCTTGCGCTCTTCGCTGTGAGCCGACTTAGCAATGTATGTCATGCCGATAATGGCATTCATCGGGGTTCGGATTTCGTGGCTCATATTGGCCAGAAACTCGCTCTTGGCCTTACTTCCCTGTTCAGCGATTTCCCTGGTTTCGATTAACTCGTGCGTCATCTCTTCAATCTTGCGCGCCAAATCACCGAATTCATCTCGCCGCTCAAGCCCATAAATTGAGTTCTCATTGACACGCATCCGAAAAATACTCTCTGTCAGCAGCCTTAGAGGCTTGACCACAAGCGTGCGTATGAGAAATATATTTACAACCATAACCGCTGTGAGCACCGCCACAAGTATCCCGACATTCACCCCTGAAGCCTGAATGCTCTCCCTGATATAGGTGTCCTCAATATCTACACTCAAAACGCCTATTACTTCATCGTTTCTAAAAATGGGAATCGCACTGGTATTAAAGCTGCCCCAGTCATCCACAAGGTTCATTATTCCGGCAGATTCCAAACCTGCAAAAGCATCCATGTGTACGCTGGAAATCCCTTCATATACCTGAAATGATTCAAAAACCGACTCATTTTCTTCATCGGTATCGAAAACAAACATATATTCGCCGTCAATTAACCTCAGGGCATAGATATATGTCGCCCCCACCTTGCCCTTGAGTGAGCGCAGATGGCTGAGGGTATACTGGTAGCGCTGGTAATCAGCCAAAATATCTTCAATGCTGTTATAAGTGTAAAAAGCCTCTACATCAATTAGTTCACGGGCGGCAATGGCTATGGAAATCAGGTTGGATTTCACGGCATCATCCAAGATTCTCCTATGCTCATTATTGTTGCGCAGCGTTATTAGCACCCCGACAGCGAGCACTGAAATCAAGAGTCCTATTACAGCCGAAATTAGCAGCCTTTGTACCCTTTTATGACCCATAACCTTCTCCTAATTGCTCTATATTCCTAGCGTACCAAGTTTTGGAGAAAATTTCAACATAAATTTGAATTTTTTGTGAACAAATCGGGATATGATCTAAAGTTAACCCATATCTAACCATCCGCCGGATATGGGCAAATGCTCTGTGAAAAAGTGAAGCGGCCTCCGTCAGTCACGTCTACCCTGGCAAAGGCCTGAAATCACAGTCAAGATTTGTGTTCCAGGACTACGGCCGCCCCACTTTTCCCCAGAGCACCCGCCCATGTCCGGCTGGTCTGTGCAGTTGTGCAGTATAACAAATGGCGCAAAACGATTAAAAACCGTTTTGCGCCAGACTTGGGTATATTCGTGTTCTACCTTATGACAGCCCCGAGTTCTGATTGCAGTGCATCGAGCACCTTTCTCATCACCCCGTCAGCCAGTTCATCCGTAAGAGTCTGCTCATCGGAACGCAGGGTCAGGGCAAAAGCCATGCTCTTCTTCCCTTCCGGCACTTGGTTTCCGGTATAGACATCAAAGAGCTTTACATCCCGTAGCAGCGCACCTCCTGATTTTATAATACATTCCGAGAGTACCGCAGCAGGCACACTCAAGTCACAGACGACAGCAATGTCGCGGGTTACAGCTGGGAAGCGCGGCAGAGGTTTGTAAGTGCTTTCCGCAGCAGCACAATCTAGCATTGCAAGGAAATCCAGTTCTGCGGCATAAACTTCGCTCAGGTCATAGTTTTTCGCCACTGTGGGGTGTACCTGGCCGATGGTACCAATCCTGACACCACCTGAATAAACTGCGGCTGTTCTTCCAGGATGGTATGATGGGTTATCTTTCTGAGCATCAAACCGCACATCGCTTACGCGCAGTTCACGCAGAATAGTTTCACAGACACCTTTTATTTCAAAGAAATCGCAGCCGCCATAAGCCCCTAGGGTTAGAATAGGCCGCTCATCAGGCAGTGTTTCACCCACATCACGGTAAATCATGGCCATTTCATACAGCCGGGCCGCCTGATTGCGGTGCCCCCAGTTCTTTGCAAGTGCCCCCATCATCGACGGCAGCGAGGTGGTGCGCATTATGCTTGTATCCTCACCTAAGGGGTTTAGAATTGTGACACCTTTACGAAGCGGAGAATCCTTAGGCAGCTCAATGCTGTCGTAGCCCGCCTGACCTATGAATGAATATGTGCAAATTTCTGAATATCCCATGGAGCGGCAGAGACTCATCGCCAGACGCTCGGCGTTTTGCTTTGCAGTGAACCCGCCGGCTGGAGAGCCTGCGTGCAATGCCGGTTCTATGACATCATAGCCGTAAAAGCGGGCAACTTCTTCAGCTAAATCTGAATAATGCTCAATATCCCCGCGCCAGGACGGCACTGAAACCAGGTCGCCATCCACGTCAAAACCAAGTTTTTCAAGTGTGGTTTTCATAAAGCTCTCGTCAATATCCGTGCCGAGCAGCTTGTTAATTTTATCCGCTTCTAGTTTAAGTGTGTGCGGCACAAAATCCTTCGCCCTGACATCTATGATGCCGTCTATTACCTCACCCGCTCCTAGAAGTTCAACTAATTCACAGGCTCTCTGTACAGCGGGTAGAGTGTTTTCAATATCAAGCCCCTTCTCAAACTTGCTTGATGCATCTGTGCGCATGTTCAGGGCTGAGGCGGTCCTTCTTATTGAAACCCCTTTGAAGTTTGCAGATTCAAATACCGCATACTGGGTATTTTCGGTAATCTCGCTGTTCTCTCCGCCCATAACCCCTGCGATGCCAACCGGCTTCTTCGCATCTGCTATTACAAGCATGTCAGAACTTAGCTCTCTAGGAGTCCCGTCAAGGGTATTCATCATTTCGCCCCCAGCTGCGGTTCTGACTATAATTTTGCCGCCGTCAATACATGAGTAATCAAATGCGTGCATCGGCTGGCCATATTCCAGCATTACGTAGTTTGTTATGTCCACGATATTGTTAATAGGCCTCACTCCTGCGGCACGCAGCCTGCGGCGCATCCATTTAGGTGACGGCTCAATTTTGATATTCTTTACCATTCTGCCGGTATATCTGGGGCAAAGCTCCATATCTGCAACTTCAATGGATAGCAGCTCATTTATATCTCCGCCGCAGCCTTTTACAGAGGGCTCAGGAATTTTCAAATCCGCCCCAAATGTCACGGCGCTCTCGCGGGCAATCCCTATAACCGACATGCAGTCAGGCCTGTTGCTTGTTATTTCAAATTCTACAATGCTGTCGTCAGCTCCGATAATAGGCCTGATGTCATCGCCCGGCTTGCAATCCTCCTGGAGAATGAAGATACCCTCCTGCTCAGCATAAGGAAAGTCGCTCCGGTCGAGATTTAGTTCGTTCAGGGAGCACAGCATACCCTCTGATTTCTCGCCACGGATTTTGCCCTTAGTAATTTTGACACCGCCGGGAAGCAGCGATTTGTGCAGAGCCACAGGCACCATGTCCCCTGCCCTGACATTGTCGGCGCCTGTAACTATCTGCACAGGCCCTTCTTCGCGGCCCACATCAACCTGACAGAGCCACAGCTTATCCGAATCGGGCAGCCTGCCAATTGACACAACATGCCCAACCAGTACATTTTTAATTTCTTCTGACGGCTCAAAAGTAGCCTCGACTTTGGAGCCTGACATCGTCATTGCATCCTCATATTCTTTGGAGGACACTGTTACGTCCGTGTAATCTGATAACCATTCTCTTGATATGTTCATATTGCCGTCCTCTCTTAGAATTGATTTAGGAATCTCAGGTCATTTTCAAACAGCAGACGCAAATCGTCAATGCCGAAACGCAGCATGGTCATGCGGTCAAGGCCGATACCAAAAGCAAAACCTGAGTAGACTTCGGGGTCAATGCCACAGCCTGCAAGAACTTTAGGATGCACCACACCGGCTCCAAGAAGTTCCAGCCAGCCACTCTGCTTGCAGGTTTTGCAGCCCGCTCCACCGCATACGACACATTGCACATCCACCTCGCACGAAGGCTCAGTAAACGGGAAATGGTGCGGGCGGAACCGCGTTTTGCAATCTTCGCCGTAGAGCTTGGATACTACCAAGTTGAGCGTACCCTTCAAGTCAGCCATAGTCACTCCCTTGTCAACTACAAGCCCTTCGATTTGATGGAACATAGGTGAGTGTGTTGAGTCCACCTCGTCCTTGCGGTATACCCTGCCCGGCGAAATTATGCGGATTGGAGGCTGTTTGTTCTCCATAACGCGCACTTGAACAGGCGAGGTCTGGCAGCGCAGATGCACCGACTCATCTTCTTTTATGTAAAAAGTATCCGTCCACTCCCGCGCGGGGTGTGTGGCGGGTATGTTCAGCCTGTCAAAATCATAAAGGGACAACTCCACCTCCGGGCCCTCTGCGATATCAAAGCCCATGCCGATGAAAATTTCCTTAACCTCATCTAGCACAATGGTAATGGGGTGGCGGCGGCCTATGGTATATTCCTTTCCCGGAATCGTAACATCCAAAACCTCAGATGTAAGCTGCTTCGACAGCCCTTCGCTAGCAAGCGCCTCACTCTTTTGACCAACCGCATCTTCAATGCCGGCTCTAATCTCATTTGCAAGCTGGCCTATAACCGGCCTTTCTTCTGCCGATAACGAGCCCATCTGCTTGAGAATCGCAGTAATTTCGCCTTTTTTACCCAAGAACTTAACCCTGAGTGCTTCCAGTTCAGAAGCGGTTTCCACAGCGCTCAGCGCCTGCAAGGCTTCCTCTTTTAATTGCTTAAGTTTTTCCTTCATACCTACCACCTCTATTAGTAAAAAAAGCCCTCTGTCCCAAGGCAAGAGGGCTAGCTGGAATATTATCATAATCCGTGAGGTTTTGCAATCGGTTTTTTGTTAAAGACTGCCTAAAGGCTGTACAGAATATCTGAAGTTACAAGCTCCACAGTTCTTCTATCGCACTTAAACTGCAAAGCTGCCTTTGTATAGGGCGGATTTGCCAAACCCCGGTTGTCAAAACGACATATTTCACTTCTCGCACCAGCACCTTTCTTGTCTATATTGCACAATTTTCTTTCATTCTATTCATAGTGTCCCACAATTGAATTTATCTGCCTCAGAAGATATAATTGTTAGTTGTGGATGGCGTGCGGCTACATGGCGCACGTTTTCTAAGGGCTGCAATAATATATCAAAATCCAAAAAGGAGCATAGCATGTCAAGCATATTTAACATCCTCAAAACCGAGGGCCTCACCACGCTAAAAATCCGCTACAATTTCCGCACTGACATATTCCGCTATATGGCGGGCAAGCACTGGGAGCCTGGCACTGATTTTTCAGGCTACAATAAAACTTTCTCCATCGGAAGTAACATGACCGGCGATGCGGTCTACCTCAATTCAGCACAGGTGCTTGCTATGTTTGAAAAGCACGGTGAGATGGAGTATCTAAGCGAGATTGAGAGCCTCATCCGCCAAGGTGCTCACTTCGGCGTGGACATGCTGTACAATGACAAATTCAACATAAGATTCATCTGCGGTATTCACAGCCCCAAGCGCGGAATCAACAACAAAAGCCACGCCACAATGGCAGGGGCCACCCGCCGAAAGGAGCTCTCTCTGCCTGAAATCGAGGCGGTAGCAGACGCTCTCAATCTCTCCCGCGCCATGGCTTTTAAGAATGTTGCTGCTGAAATCCCGTTCGGCGGCTGCAAGACCACAATTCAAATGGATTTTCCAGATATAACTAATATGGAAATAATGGGATTTCTCGCCTATGCCTGCGACACGACGCGCTGCCTTACAGGCCCTGACATGGCTTTCCCCAAGGAGATGGTCAAGGTCATGAACCACAATTTCACCATGCAGTACTGCGGCGGCCCCGGCTCAGCCCTGGGGGATACAGCTATCCCCACAGCTTATGGCGTATATCTCGCCCTCAAGCAAGCTGTGAAGTTTAAGACAGGCTCGGAAAGCCTGGATGGCATGTCCGTTGCAATCCAAGGCCTCGGGGCTGTCGGCTATGCTATGGCTGAGTACGTTTTGGGCGAGAATGTTAAACTCATAGTGGCCGACATTAATGAGCTTTCAGTCGAAAAGCTAATTAGTGCACACCCCGGCAGGGATATAACAGTAGTTTCTACCGACGAAATAATTAATGTTAAGGCCGATATTTTCAGCCCCAGCGCAATGGGGGGGATTCTAGGCGAGGAGGAAGTTAAATCAGTCAAGTTCAAATATATAATAGGCGGTGCCAATAACCAGCTCCGTGCCACATGTCAGGAGGAAGAGATTATCCTCAGCAAACTGCTTGCCGAACGCGACATTCTCTTCCAAGCCGACTGGTGGCATAACTGCGCAGGAGTTATAGCGGCTGCAATGGAGTATGTTTACGGCTATGACAAGAGCAGCGCAGATCTCTTTAAGAGGGTTGAGGAAGTAGTTCCGGTGCAGACTTGGAAGAACCTCAACCGCGCCAAAGAGTTAGGTGTGACCCCCACCGAAAGCGCTTATAGGGAATGTAATGAGCTGATTTACGGCGATGTACCCTCGCTTCTTAAAAAATCCTAGGGAGGCTCCGGATGTATCAAAACTTTGAAAAACTGCAAAACAGCCTTACGGAAAGCTGCCCGAAAACCCTCGTAGTCGCTGCGGCTCATGATGCCCACACCCTTGAAGCTGTCTATGCTGCGGCGGACTGCCTGCCAATGAAGTATATTCTAGTGGGGGATAAGTCAAAAATAATAGAAATTTCACATGAGCTCGGAAGGAGTCCCGAAGATGCCGATATTATCGGCGCAGCCGATGATGCCCAGTGCGCAAGGCATGCTGTTGAGCTTATACGCAGCGGCCGCGGGAACGTCCTGATGAAAGGGCTAATTGAAACGGGCACGCTGCTCAAGGCCGCCTTGGACAAAGAACACGGCATCCGCGGCACAGGCACCATGACCCATTTAGCGGTGCTTGAAGTCCCTGGCTATCATAAGCTCATATCAATTACAGACGGCGGCATGCTCCCGCACCCAAGTTTAGATCAAAAGGCAGATATAATCCGAAATGCAGTAGGCTTTTATAATAAGCTGGGCATAGAAAATCCGCAAATCGCCGCCCTGTGCGCCTCGGAGTCCGTCAGCGAAAAAATGCCCGAAACCGTAGATGCGCAGCAGCTCATGGAGATGAGCAGGCGCGGTGAACTAGGCCGGTGCATAGTGGAGGGGCCCCTGTCTTTCGATATAGCAGTTGACCGGGCCTCCGCCGCCATAAAAAAGCACCCTAGCGAAATTAGTGGCGAAGCGGACATTCTCCTAGTGCCCTGCGTAGCAACAGGGAACATACTGGCAAAAAGCCTGCTCTACTGGAGCGGTGCTAAAATGGCAGGCTGTGTACTTGGGGCGGGAGTCCCTATAGTTCTTGTTTCCCGCGGAGCTTCCGCTGAAGAAAAATTATTTTCAATTATGCTTTGCCTTAAAGCAGGTTAAAATTTGTGCCCAAGAATTTCGAAAGGAATAATCATTTAATGAAACAACTACTGACAGGTAATGAAGCCATAGCGCGTGGCGCATGGGAGGCGGGAGTGTCTTTCGCCTCCGCCTATCCGGGCACTCCGAGTTCAGAAATACTGGCAAACCTCACTAAATATGGTGAAATCCGCTCTGAGTGGGCACCTAATGAGAAGGTTGCGCTGGAAGCGGCAATAGGGGCTTCAATAGGCGGAGTGCGCAGCCTGGCTGCCATGAAGCACGTCGGTGTGAATGTGGCCGCCGACCCTCTGTTCACATTTTCCTACATGGGAGTCAGCGGTGGAATGGTGCTCATAACCGCAGATGAGCCCGGGCAGCATTCAAGCCAAAATGAGCAGGACAACCGCTGGTACGCAGTGTCCGCCAAACTGCCGATGTTTGAGCCTTCAAATAGCATGGAATGCCGCGACATGCTCCTAGACGCGTACAAGCTCAGCGAAGATTATGATGCCCCCGTACTTATGCGTGTCACCACCCGCATATGCCACTCTAAGAGCGTAGTGGATTGCGCTGACAGAGTTTCTGTGGAAGCCAAACCTTACAAAAAGGATCCTCAGAAAAACCTTATGGTTCCGGCCTTTGCCATAAAACGCCGCGCAGAGGTTGAAAAGCGCATGGCTGCTCTTGCGGAATATTCAGAAAACAGCCCCTTTAATAAAATCGAAAAAGGGGGCCGGCTCGGCATAATAACCTCAGGAATGTGCTATCACTTTGCCAAGGAGGTTTTCGGAGAGGATGCCACCTACCTCAAACTAGGCTTCACAAACCCCCTGCCCTCAAGGCTTTTGGCTGAGTTCGCTGCGCTTGTTGACGAGATATATGTAATTGAAGAAAATGACCCTTACTTAGAAAACTGGGTAAAAGCCCAAGGGTATAAATGTAAAGGCAAGGACACCTTCCCGCCGTTTGGCGAGATGACTCCCGACGTCATAAGGGCATCTGCAAAAGGGGAATCATATCCCGTAATTAATTATAACAAGGAGCTTCTTGTACCAAGGCCGCCGACCCTCTGTGCAGGCTGCCCGCACCGCGGATTTTTCTATGAGCTGGGCAAACTAAAAAACATTGCCATATCAGGAGATATCGGCTGTTACACACTGGGATTTGCCCCGCCGTACAACGCCATGGACACTTGCTTGTGCATGGGCGGCGCATTCAGCGTGGCTCACGGTATGCAGCATGCCTTTGATGGCAGCGGGCAGGAGCTGAGGGCCATCGGAATTCTTGGCGATAGCACTTTTTTCCACACAGGAATAAATTCACTCATGGAGGTGCTCTATAACGGCAGCAAAGCCATCAGCGTAATTTTGGACAACAGGATAACAGGCATGACCGGCCATCAGGAAAACCCCGGTTCAGGCCGCCGCCTAGGCGGTGACCCCGCTCCTGTAATGGTTATAAAGGACATTGTTAAAGCCATTGGCTTTAAGCATATTTTCGAGATAAACCCCAATGACTTGACAGCAGTTAAAAAAGCCCTCGCAGATGCCCTGGCCCTTGATGAGCCATCGGTTATAATAACGCTCTGGCCGTGTCCGCTCAAAGCGATGGGCGCGGATGAACGTGAGCTCTTCGGAAATCCCTTTACCGCCAAATATATAGTGGACGCAAGTGCCTGTATCGGCTGCAAGCTGTGCATCCGCTGCGGCTGCCCCGCGCTGTCTATCAGCAGGGGTACAAACAAAGCAGAGATTGACGGTACCCAATGCCTAGGCTGCGATGTCTGCGCTCAAATTTGCCCGAAACAGGCAATCTCAAGGGAGGGAAAGTAATATGGCGAGCATTTTGTTAGTTGGCGTAGGCGGCCAAGGCACAATTTTGGCCAGCAAGCTCCTTACTATAGGACTTATGCAGGCAGGCTACGATGTCAAAATGAGCGAAATTCACGGAATGAGCCAGCGTGGCGGCTCCGTATCAAGCCAGGTGCGCTACGGCGAAAATGTCCAATCCCCCGTAATAGAACTCGGCGGTGCGGACATGCTGGTTTCTTTTGAAAAAATGGAAGCCCTCAGATGGCTTGAATATCTGCGCCCCGGCGGCAGCGTTGTTGTAAACGACTACCAGATTAACCCCATGCCCGTAGTATCGGGAGTGGCTGAATATTCTGACAAAATCCTTGACGAGCTGAGAGCCGGGGTCTCAGACATAACTGTCATCAAGGCTTTTGACGAGGCTGTGTCACTTGGAAGCCCTAAAGTCCTCAACATAGTTCTCCTTGGAACAATCGTGAAAATGATGAAGCTCACAGATATAAACTGGAATGAAATAATCGCTAGCGAGGTCAAAGCAAACTTCATAGAGCTAAACCAGCGGGCGCTGGCCCGCGGGCTCGAAATTGTTTAGGAGGGCTCATGGATTACAAGATTCTAGTTATAAACCCGGGTTCCACATCCACTAAAATAGCTCTTTTCAACAATGAGGATGAGTTATTTAGTGAAAACATAAACCACCCTCAGGAGGAAATCGACAGGCTTGATAATCTGCTTGATGAGATACCCATGCGCCGCCGGCATGTCCTGGAAGCTCTGGAAAAACATAATGTAGCTGTAAGCGGGCTGTCGGTTGTAATGGGGCGGGGCGGCCTTTTCCCCCCGATTAAAGCAGGTGGCTATACCGTCAACCAAAACATGCTCGACCTGGTCTATAGTGGCACGCTCCCCGTACACGCATCCAACTTGGGCTGCATCCTCGCTGATGAAATCGCCAAGGAAGCGGGGGTGAGTGCGTATATCTACGATGCGGAGTCCTCTGATGAATTTACGGAAATCGCCAAAATCACGGGAATGAAAGAAGTTGTGCGCAGAAGCCTGTGCCATGTTCTAAACAGCAAGGCTGTGTCACGCTGGTATGCGCAGTCCATTGGCAAAAAATATGAAGAAATTAATCTTCTGGTTGCGCATCTGGGCGGTGGAATAAGCCACAGCGCCCACCAAAATGGCAAAATTGTTGATTCCCTCTCTGACGACAACGGGCCTTTTTCACCTGAGCGTTCAGGGGGTGTGCCGCTAATGGATATCATCGACATGTGCTACAGCGGCGAGTATACTAAAAAAGATATGCAAAAAAAGGTGCGCGGCCAGGGCGGCCTGCGGGATTTGCTCGGCACCTCCGATGGCCGTGAAATCATGGCCAGGATTGATGCGGGTGACGAGAGGGCTTCACTTGTAATGAAAGCACTCGGATATCAGGTAGCCAAAGGGATTGCAATCTTAGCCCCTGCACTCAAGGGCGAATTTGAAGCCGTCATTTTGACAGGCGGCCTTGCCAACAGCAAATATCTTGTGGATACTATTAAAGAATACGCCTCTTGGATTGGACCAATTGTGGTGCTGCCCGGAGAACACGAGATGCAGGCACTGGCACTGGGAGGCCTACGGATTGTACGGGATGGCGAGGCTGTAAACGAAATGTAAAACGGAGGAACTAGCTATGAAGCTCTCAAGTAGTGCCCAAATGCGTGAGATGGACAGTTATGCCATAAATGAGCTAAATATAGCAGGAACGCTCTTGATGTCCAATGCCGCTGAGCATGTGGCAGTTGCCGCAATAGAGCATATGCCAAAAGGGGGCAACGTGGCTGTCTTTTGCGGAACCGGAAATAACGGAGGAGATGGCATCGGCGCTGCTGCTTATCTGATAAGCAGCGGAGTTTCTGTGCGGGTCTTTTTAATCGGCGACAAGCGGAAACTTTCATCTGATTCCGAGGCTATGATGCACAGGCTTTTGGCAGAAGGGGGCAATGTGGAGATTTTCTCTCAAACTTCCGATATTGGGCAATATGTTAAATCGTGCAGTGTTATAATTGACGCCCTTTTCGGCATAGGCCTAAATTCCGAAATTTCTGGCGAGGCTCTTTTGGCCGTGAGGATGATAAATGAATCGGAAGCCTTCGTGATTGCCGCCGATATCGCAAGCGGTGTCCAAGCTGATACGGGAGCTATTTTGGGCGAGTCTGTCAAGGCCAATATGACAGTTACTTTTTCAATGGCAAAACCAGGGCACTTTGTGGAGCCAGGCTGCATTAGCTGCGGTGAGCTGGTTGTTGTTGATATCGGGATTCCTAAGGAGCTTACGGATGAGGCTGCTTCTTTCGTTTTTGCCGTGACCTCTGATGAGGTCCGCCTGCCCAGCAGGCGCCGGGACGCCCATAAGGGCGATTTTGGGCGTGTTCTGATTGCCGCCGGCTGCAAGGGCTACACAGGAGCACCTGCACTCTCCGCCCTGGCAGCTTCGCGCATGGGGGCAGGGCTTGTATTTCTGGGAGTTCCGGAATCCATCTATGATATTACAGCATCAAAACTAACCGAGGAAATGCCCTTTCCCCTGCCCGCAGATTCAAGCGGAAAGCTCTCCTCCACCGCCTCCTGCGAGTTAGTGCGGCGGGCAAATGAGTGTGATGTCCTGCTAGTAGGGCCCGGGCTGGGCATATCACATGAGATTACTGAGCTGGTTTTGACGCTAATCAAGCAGGTAAGGGTTCCTATAGTTTTAGATGCCGACGGCCTAAACGCCATTTCCGAGAACATGGATGTGCTGGCTCAGGCGGAGGGCCCTTTGATTTTGACCCCGCACCCTGGGGAGTTTCTCAGGCTCGGCGGCAACCTTTCTTCCCTGGACAGGCTGAGTTCGGCACGGGAGTTTGCCCACAAAAATAACTGCATCCTTGTACTCAAGGGGCACAGGCCTATCACTTCTACGCCTGACGGCACGGCTTTTATAAGCACCACAGGCGGCCCTGCAATGGCCAAGGGCGGCTCAGGTGATGTTCTAGCAGGCATGATTGCCGCCCTAACCGCTCAGAAGTTCCCGCTAATAAAGGCCGTAACGGCTGCGGTGTACCTCCACGGGCTATCCGGCGACATTTGTGCATCTGAGCTAGGCGAGTATTCGGTGACCGCAAGCGACATAATTTCAAGTGTTCCAAAAGCCGCAAAGCAGTTCATCAGATAATTTTTGTTGCCTTTATGGGGTTTTATTGATAAAATATATTGCAGATAGTGCGTTGCGCTAATTTGACGGAGGATTTTATTTTGAGAAAAAAACTTGCTATATCAATGGCCGTCCTTTCGGCAGTACTTTTGGTTTCAGGGGCGAGCATTTTGGCTTTTGCATCACCTGGCACACAAGATGACCCATTTATAACCCTGGGATATCTCAACAGTGTATTTCGGCCCCAGGTGATGAGTGATGTAAGAGTCGCTGAACAGGAGATGGTTGCACGGTTTGAAGCGAGGATTGCACAGCTTGAGGCTCAGCAAGCGGCAGGCGGCGGACAGGCGGCTATCGGAGCTGCCGACAGGTTTCATGTTGTAACACTGACCCGTGACCAGACCCTGAGCGCATCAGTCGGAACTGAGATTATGCTTAGAATCGGCACAGCAGAGGCCACCGGTTCTGTGCCCGCACTCGTCAACTACACCACAGGCAATACCCTTTCCGCAGGTTCGGCACTGGTTACAAACCACATGTACCTGGTAACAATTGAAGGTAACGGGCTCCGAGCCACAGCCGACACTGTGAGAGTGCTAGTGCGCGGCAACTATACTGTAAGTTAGTGTCAAACAGCAAGCGCATACTCATCATCGCATTGCTGGCTATAGCTTTAATTTCAGCCGCGCTAATCATCGGCTGGGTGCGCCATACACACGCAGTGCAAGCACTGCGTGACGAACTGGACGCCCATTTGAATAGCGCGGTTTCGCTCATTGAGCAAAATCAGTTCCCACCTGCACTTGAGAAGGCAAACGCCGCTCTGGAGCTGGCTCAGCAGCTCAATGATGATGAGGCATTTGAAGAAATCTCAACTCATGTAATGTTAATCTCCGCTGTTGAGAGAGCAAATGATTATTTCACATCGGAGCAATATGTGCAGGCTTTATACCAGTATAATTTGGCAGCAGAACATTCCGCAAAACTCGAAAACCTAGGCTCCGCTTTTATAAAAGAGCAAATTGCCCTGACTGAGAGTTTTATACGCTTTTATGAGCTTCTTGATAATGCCGCCATCAAGCTGGCACATTCCGACTATCAAGAGGCATTTAGTGCATACCAGCTTGCATTTCTGGCCGCACACAACATGGGCTATGCCACTGGAATGAAGCTGGCAGAGGACGGCATGAGCGCTTCTTACGAGCGTCTAATGCGCATTGAGGCGGAGGAGCTTTCTGCGCAGGGCCGGAGCAGCTTCATAGGAGGCTACCTTTTAGAAGCTATAGAATATTTCAGCCGTGCGGAGGAAATATTTTTAGAGTTAGGGGATGAGTCCGAGGCTCTAACTGCAAGAGAGCAAATTGAGGGTATTGAGCGCCGGATTGAACAAGAGAGGGCTCTGGCGCAGGCACTGGAACGGGCATACAGGCTGGCTGAGGAAGAACGGGAACGCCAAGAAGCCCGGGAGCGCCGCCTTGCCGAAGAGAAGGCGCTCGTAGAGTGGCTGGCTGCACAGGCTGCACAAGACTCACAAATTGCCGCTGGGGGCGGCGAAGCCGCAACCTATAACGAGCAGACAGAGGAGGCGATGGCTTTGTCAAACTATCAGCACAACAGAGACATCAGCTTTGATTTGACCACCCTGATTGACAATCAAGCAGCAGCTCCCGCAAATCAGGTCAGAATGGGCACAAGAGAGGGGCTTAACGAGGGCTGGTACAATGGCTGCGGCTGGATTGCGGCCTATAACTCCCTAATTATCCTAGGCGACCCGCGGCATCCTGCGCAAATAGTCAACCACTTCGAAACAAACCGCGGAACCGTGGCAGGAGGCGTGTTTGGTACCTTCCCGCATGCTATTGAGAGATATTTTAGAGAACTCGGCTATGAGGTAAACCACACAATGTTCCCACAGCGCTCTGCGGTTAGCATTGACGATACTATAAGAGCTTCAAGGGTAGCGGTTTTGGCTTACATGCACACCCGCGCTGCCCATTTCATCACAATAGAATACCGCCCGGAAACCGGACGGTTTGTTATCCTAAACGACTCCTTTGCACGCAGGCGCTCAAATGCTCTCGGCTTTGCCGACAATTCCTACACCGGATCATCTGTGGACTCGGTCATGGCCCTGCTCCGAGAAACCCCTGAGATGCTTTTCGCATTTTCGCTAATCACTGTTTCGTGATTTCTGCAATTTGCCGCACTTGATAGTTTGGACTCACAGCCAGCTATCTAGCCCTTTAGTTTAGCTTGTCTGCGTTTATTTCAAAGAGCTTATTAATCTGCGCCAAAAGTTTTCTGTTTTCTGTGCTTTTAAGAGCCGGGTCTGCACGAAGGTTTTCGTCTGCGGCTTTTTGAGCCATGCCCAGCAGAGCCATGTCGGAGGCCAGGTCTGCGATTTTCATTTCAGGAAGGCCATGCTGGCGGGCACCGAAGAAATCGCCCGGCCCTCTTAACTTGAGATCCTCTTCGGCTATTTTGAAGCCATCGTTTGTGCTGCGCAGCACCTCAAGCCTCTCGCGGGAGGCTTCTCCATCCGCCCCCCGGAATAGCACGCAATGGGACTCATGCTCTCCCCTGCCCACCCGCCCACGGAGCTGGTGGAGCTGAGAAAGTCCGAACCTATCGGCATTTTCTATTACAATAAGAGCTGCATTAGGCACATCGACACCGACTTCAATTACCGTAGTCGCCACAAGAATGTCTGCATCCCCTGCCGCAAACGCTGCCATTGCAGCGTCTTTTTGTTTGGCCTTCATCTTGCCATGCACAAGCTCAACTCTTAGATGCGAAAAGACGTCATTTTTTAGATGCTCAAAGAAATCCGTTGCTGATTTTAGAGCAGTGTCCATTTCCTCATTTTCTTCCACCATCGGACAGATTATGTAGGTCTGCCTGCCTTCGGAGGTAAGTTTTTCTATAAACGCATACATACGCTCCCTGTGTTGCTCACCCACTATATAGGTGCTTACAGGGGTCCTGCCCGGCGGCATTTCGTCAATTACCGAGACATCGAGATCGCCGTATATTATCAGAGCCAGCGTGCGGGGAATGGGAGTAGCGGACATTACCAGAACATGCGGGCTGTCGCCTTTTTCTGTAAGCATTGAGCGTTGATTAACGCCGAACCTGTGCTGTTCGTCAGTTATTACAAGAGCCAAATCCCTAAACTGCACACCCTCGGAAATAAGAGCATGAGTGCCGATTATTAGGTCGATCTCGCCCAAACTGAGCTTGCCGTAAACATCCCTCTTTTGCTTCGCTGTCATGCTTCCTGTCAGAAGCCCCACATTCATTCCAATCGGCTCAAGCAGCTTTGCCAGAGAGAAGTAATGCTGCTTGGCTAAAATCTCAGTGGGTGCCATGAAGGCAGCCTGGCAGCCCGAACGCCATGTCATAAAGCAGCAGGCCGCAGCGACTAATGTTTTGCCCGAGCCTACATCGCCCTGAATGAGCCTGTTCATCGCCTTCTCCGACTCCATATCCCTCGCCGCATCCTCTACCGCCCTGACCTGCGCACCTGTGGGCTTAAAGTCGAAAGCCCCATAAAACTCATTCCAGTCAGGCTGTATTAATCTTCTGCCTGTTTTTTCGCTGCGCCTGTCCCGAAGAAGTTTCATAGCTGTTATAAGCACAAAAAGTTCCTCGAATATGAGCCTTTTGCGGGCAAGTTCCAGAGCCTTCATATCCTCTGGAAAATGAATGTTCTCATAAGCGTAACGCGCCCTGCAAAGTTCATACTCCCTGACTATATCATCAGGCAAAATATCGGGCAACTCATCCCCGCACTTATCAAGCCCGCTCCTTACCGCAGTAAACAGCATTTTTTGTGAAATCCCCGCCGTAAGCGGGTATACCGGCATAATCCTGCCTGTGATACTGGTGCGCAAAGCGGGGTTTGAATCCAAATCCCCCTGCATAACTTTTTCAAAAAGCGGATTGACCATCGCAGGTCTTGTAAGCGTCCCTTCGACCTTGCCATAAAAAACATAAGACTCACCGGGCTTTATTGAATCCTTGATATAGGGCTGATTAAAGAAAGTAAGCTCCAGTGTGCCCACCTCATCCACGGCCCGCAGCTTGACAATATCAAGCCCTTTCCGGATATGCGAAAGCTGCGGCGCAGTAGCAGCCATGGCCAGCACACAGACAGTTTCTCCAACCGTCAGGCCATTTAACAGCTTAAACTGCGTCCTATCCTCATAGGCGCGCGGAAAATAAGAAACCAAGTCGGAGAGGGTTTTAATCCCCAGCTTCTCAAATTTCTTTTCACGGGCCTCGCCTACACCTTTTATATATCTGACATTTATATCTAAAGATTTCTCATCCATAAGTACTCCTAAAGGCGTATGCTAACATCCCCTGAGCTAAGCGTGGTTTGCTCACCATCTGCAAGCTCCACAACTAGCCCGCAATCATCGTCAATTTCAATAACCCTGGCCACTTTAGAACCCTCGTAGGAAATAACATTCACGCTTCTCCCCAAAACAATCGACCGCGCCCTATATTCATCCAGAAACTCCCGTTTCCCCAAATCCTGATAAAACAGCCAAAAATTATCCAAAACAGCCGCAATCAACCTCACCCGCTGGCTGTCCATGCCCACATCCCTGTCCGTCAAAGACGTAGCGACATCCCTAAGCTCACCTGGAAAGCCCTCATCAGGCCTGGTTATGTTGATGCCAATACCCAAAACAGCACTCTCAATAAGGCCGCTCTCCATATCAAACGCGGCCTCCGTGAGAATCCCGCAAACTTTTTTCTCGCCTACAAACAAGTCATTGACCCATTTTATTCCAACACTGACCCCCAAAACTTCCTCAACCGCACGTGCAGCAGCAACCGCCGCTGCCGAAGTTATCAAAGGGGCAACATCCGTCTTAGACCCAGGCCTCAAAAGCACACTAAAATAAATCCCATGCCCCGCCGGCGAATGAAACGCTCTGCCCAGCCTGCCTTTCCCCGCAGTCTGCTCCTCTGCTGCAAGCACATACCCTTCCGGAGCACCCTCAGCAGCCAAACCGCGCAGCAATGTATTTGTTGATGTAACTGATTTTTTAACCTGTACGGAAAAAATACCCTTAGTTTTCAAAAAAGCATATATCCCATCGGCGGAAAGCATATCACCGCTCCCCTCAACCCGGTAACCTTTATTAGTCACAGCGGCTATAGAATACCCCTCAGAACGCAAAGCCTCCACAGCCTTCCACACCGCATTTCGGCTAACCCCAAGCTCCTGCGCAAGCGCCGCCCCTGAAGTGTAGTCACTCCCTCTATTTTCAAGTAGCTGTAATAATCTTGCTCTCAAATTCAACAAACTCACCTCGCTAACCGTAATATATTACAAAGTCGAAAGGCTGTCAATCGCAGCATCTTAAATTATCTTCGGCCCTGCCCCTTCGCTACAGCTCACACAAATCTAAAACCACCCGTCGGACATAGGCGGATGCTACGGGAAAAAGCGTGGCGGCCTACGTCAGTCACGTCTACCCTAGCGGAAACTTGAAAGCATACCGAAACTTGTGTTCCAGACTGCGGCCACCCCACTTTCTCCCGCAGCACCCGCCCATGCCCGACTAGCGTGTGAACAGCACTATTTCTTGCCAAGTTCAAAAATGTCCACCTTAAAGACAAGCCATGCTCTGCCCTTATCATATTTTCTGTATCGCGCACTGCCTCAATATTTCAATCTGTTCTGAGCCGTATTTCCAACGGAGACATCTCAACAATCTCATAAAGCAAATGGAATAGGGCTTCCCGAAAGTTTGTGCCTTGCCCGCTTCTCGTGTAAAACTCAAAGAAGTATGCGCCTCTATAGAAAACCTCTATCCACCCTGCACCAAGTACAACTCTATTTGAATCATATCCGCCCGATGGAAACGTCTCAGCAATGTTTATCAACCGAAAATATTCCTCCTTGCTCAGTTGCACCTCAATTATCTCTCGGACTGTGCGAAGGAAGGTTCTTCTAAGTGGATTTCTCATAAACACTTGTAATGATCTATGTGTTGATCTCTGCCTTGTTCCTCTCGAACTTGTCAATGAGCCATCATTTCTCAAAACAATATAATACACTTCCGCTCTCATTGGCGGGTGTATGGCCATTATCATAGTGACATCCGCTAAATACTGGTTTCTGTTATAATATGCAGATACTGCAAAATACACGCCAGCACCAAACAACACCAGCAAACAGCAAGCGGCTATAATTCTTCTCTTCTTCATAGCTTTACATACCTCACCCTCAAAGGCAGCCCATTCTCTGTCCTTATCATATTTTCTGTTATATCATCTCTTCCGTTAAATCTCAAATCGATAGTGGCTAGTTCTCCTCTGAAAATGCAGCGATTAAATATCTTAAATTAATTTCTAATTCTGCATGATCCCCAGCTGCACCGCCAAGTCCGCCGATACTGATACCCAGACTATTGCTAGTGAAGTAGAAATTAGAATCTCCAGACTCCTTTAACCTATGTAAGAAGTTTTCCTCGGAAATAATCTCTCTCACAAATTGTTTCAGTTCCGGATTAGGATTAATATGAGTTGTGCTCTCAGATAGTAAAGCAGCAACAAATAGTTCATCAATATTTACAACATCGCTTAAGGCAATCTTTTTTCCGGTATCTAGGTTTATGTTGAGTGCGTAAAACAAGTGTGCCGGCCTAGCGGAGCCTTGCAAAAACCCTATTCCCGTATAAACTATGCTTAATAAACTGTCATTGTAAAATTTTATCGTATAATTTACATCTAGGGTCAGTTCTTGCCAGTCAGGGAAATCGCTAAGCATTTCAGGCACGTCAGCCAAAATAAGAGTATTTATTGCTTCTTGCAACTCCTGATTAGATGTTTCAATTTTTGGGAAACGTATGTTTACATTTTCTTTGGCTTCAAACAACTGTGATGTGATTGTGAACATAGCATTCTGCGGAGCGCCTTCAACCAGTGTTAAAATCAATGAGTTTTCTATAAAATTATCACTACTAGCTGGTGCCAAGAAATAGGTTTCGCCGCAAATGTATTGGTCGCTGTGCTCTTGCACGTCTGCTGATCCACAGCCTACTAAAACAATCAGCAAAACAGAAAATATGCCAAGCAATTTCTTCTGCATTATACTTTCCTCCCAACACAATTCACTGTGCTTATATGACACTTTATAGGGCTCTATTTCGCTTTGTCAAGGTTGCTTGCGCTCAGTTCACAAAAACTTCACACGCAGATTTAATTTTCAAAAAATCAACAAAACCTAGCTGACCCTAAAATTTTGAAATAAAAAGCCCCAAGCCCTCACCGCAGTAGTAAAAAAGCGCAGTGGGCGCCTGCGGACGACTTAGCGCAGTGCATTAGTGGCAGCAGGTGAGTTGCGGGAAAAGGCGAGCGGCTGTTTGAGCGAAGCGAGTTTAGCGAGCCCCCGCAATGAGCCGTGCTGCCGCTTATGCGCGAAGGTGGAGTCCGCAGGCGCCCGCTGCGTTTTTTTACGGGAATAAGCCGCAAGGCCCAAAAGCCCCGCCAAAGCCCTGCAACACCAATTTAACCACACAATCTGACAAATTCCTCTTTCCATTTTTTCCAAAATGTATTATACTGTCTTGAGAATTTAAGATAAACTTTGGAGGTGAGTAAAATTTCTGAAAATAAACCTGTATTCAAACGTGTATTACTCAAAGTCAGCGGCGAAGCACTCGCAGGTGACAAAAAAACTGGCCTGGACTTCGAAGTTATAAGAGCAGTCTGCACAGCAATAAAGCAATGCGTAGACCTAGGCGTTGAAGTAGGAGTCGTTATCGGAGGAGGCAATTTCTGGCGCGGAGTCAAAGACGGAGAAGGCAAAATCGAACGCACACGCGCAGACCACATGGGCATGATGGCAACCGTTATGAACGGCCTGGCCGTAGCTGACATGCTCGAACAACTCGGAGTCGACGTAAGAGTCCAGACAGCACTGCAAATATCCGCCGTCGCGGAACCATACATAAGGCTCAGAGCCGACAGGCACCTAAAAAAAGGCCGCGTTGTAATCTTTGCCATGGGCACCGGCCACCCATACTTCTCAACCGACACAGCCGCCGTACTAAGAGCCGCCGAGATTGACGCCGACGTGATACTCCTCGCCAAAAACATTGACGGAGTCTACACCGCCGACCCCAAGCTCGACCCCACAGCGAAAAAAATCGAGAAAATATCCTACCAGGAAATGCTCGACCAGCGCCTCGCCGTAATGGACACAACAGCCACATCGCTGTCCATGGAAAACGAAATCCCCGTACTGCTATTTGCGCTTGAAGACCCGCAAAACATAGTGAAAGTAGTAATGGGAGAACAAATCGGCTCAATAGTTGGCTAGACACAAAGACCGCAGATAAAACAATCTTCTAATTACAAACTGGAGGAAAAGAAATGTACGAAGAATTTGAAAGCAAAATGCAAAAGACCATTGAGGTCCTGTCAAACCAGTATTCGACAATCAGAGCCGGGCGGGCAAACCCTTCCGTGCTCGACCAAGTAAAAGTCGAATACTACGGAACCCCCACGCCGATTAACCAAATTGCAAATGTTTCCACACCCGACCCCAGAACCCTTCTAATACAGCCCTGGGACGCAGCGAGCCTTCAACCCATCGAAAAAGCCCTGATGGCCTCCGACCTGGGCCTTAACCCCGTAAACGACGGCCGCGCAATAAGACTTGCATTCCCTCAGCCCACGGAAGAGCGCCGCAAGGAACTGATTAAAACCGTAGGCAAACATGCTGAAGAATCAAAAGTCGCCATCCGCAACATCCGCCGCGACGCAGTGGAGAAATACAAAGCTCAAAAGAAAACTGGCGAAATAACCGAGGACGACTTGGCTGACACCGAGAAAGACCTTCAGAAACTTACGGACAAATACACAAAGGAAATCGACAACGTGGCAGCGAAAAAAGAGACGGAGATAAAGGAAATATAACCCTGCGAATATAAGAATTCTGCGAGGCTACTTTTTCAATGTTTAATTTCCTAAAAAAAGAAAAAAAGGCGTGGGAGCCGGATAGGCTCCCACGGCACATTGCTATAATCA
>Ga0209755_10002960_pt1 | contig 22077 bp, 19 predicted proteins | sample TergutCo191P1_FD_187301 | JGI IMG/M metagenome (GOLD analysis project Ga0209755, IMG submission 187301) | Cornitermes sp. P1 segment gut microbial communities from Petit-Saut dam, French Guiana - Co191P1 (SPAdes) (version 2) | ecosystem: Host-associated > Arthropoda: Insects > Digestive system... | reverse complement strand
TAACGCTCTTTTTATCCGGTTTTATAGTTGCACCTAACTCAACATGCTGATCAACTAAATTTTCTATTGAACTTTTCTTTCCTTCCGATGTTTCCAAACACCAGAGCGCTTGAATTGCGCCTCCCATTGCGGCAGCTTCAGAGCCGACAGGAATACGCACAGGCAGGTTCATCACGTTAGCCGCAATGTTCTGCCACATTGGGCTTTTTGAGCCGCCGCCCGTTAGGTGAATTTCTTTTGGTTTGAAACCGAGAGAAATAAAACCGTCAAGCCCTATCCTCATCCCGAAGATAGCAGATTCAAGAGCGGCGCGTGCAAGATTTTCTTTTTTAAAGTTTGCAGCCGTTATACCGTTGATGCTCGCCCTTCCGTTAGGCAGGTTCGGCGTTCTCTCCCCGTTAAAGAAAGGAAGTATCACTATACCGTCTGCACCTATCGGCGCTTTGCTTGCTTCGCCGTCAAAAGCTTTCACATCAAAGCCCATAAGATTGCGGATTTCTTCGCTTGCCACCGTGCAGTTCATAGTGCAGAGCAAGGGTAGCCATCCGCCTGAAGACGAGCAGAAAGCGGCAAGGTTTCCTGTCGGATCGATAACAGGCGATTTTGAAAAACCGAAAAGCGTGCCTGATGTGCCAAGGCTCATCGTTAAAAATCCGTCACGCACAGCGCCTGTCCCGATAGCAGCCATCATATTATCGCCGCCGCCTGAGGAGACAATCACTCCTTCTTTTAAACCGTAAAGTTCCGCCGCCGCCTTGCTTACTTTTCCGGCAGTTTTTTCCGAACTTGTTAGAGCGGGAAGATAGCTTTCAATTTCGGGAGAAATTTTCTTACAAACAGCGGATGACCATTTGCGTTCCCGCACATCAAAAAGAGCCATGCCCGATGCATCACCGTATTCAGCCCAATACTCACCTGTTAATAAAAAGTTGATATAGTTGTGCGGAAGAAGTATGTGTCTGAGTTTTTCAAAAGCTTTTGGTTTGTGATTTTTAAGCCATAAAATTTTAGGCGCGGTATAACCGGGGCGCATTGGAAGCCCCGCTTTTTCTATAAGTTTTTTTTCGCCGCCTAAAGCTTTTGTCAGCTCTTCGCACTCGGCGGCGGTTGAAGTGTCGCACCAAAGTTTGACATTGTAAACGGGTTTCCCTTTATCATCTAAGGGTACAAAACCGTGCTGCTGCCCTGAAACGCCGATAGCCGCGATGGTTTCTTTTATTTTTTTATCGATTTTACTGAAACAGGTTTTAACAACCTCTTCATACCATTCGCATTTTTGTTCCCTTGTGCCGTCATTATGAGTAATAATATCTACAGATTCTTGTGATTGCGCAATAATTGCTTTTTTTTCATAATCATAAACAACGATTTTACAGCTCTGGGTTCCCAGATCAATTCCGCATACGGTCTGCATGTTTCCTCCAAGTTTAATCATTGTAAGCGATAAACAGCAAATTGTCTATTCAATAAGTAATTCAAGCTCCTTCATGATGATTATCATTTTCATATTGCTATTGCCGTTTATTTTTCTATATACTGATCTACACAGAAGAAATTCTACGGATTTAAACAAGAGGAAAAAATGGCTAAGAAAGGAAAAATCACTATTGACCGTGAAATGTGCAAAGGATGCCGTTTGTGTATCCGCTCATGCCCTGTCAAAGTATTAGAAGAGGATAAAGAGATGAACTCTACAGGTTCTTATCCTGCAAAAGCGGTGATGATGGAAAAATGTATCGCCTGCGGTAATTGTTATGAAGTTTGCCCCGATGTCTGCATCGAGGTTTTTGAGATTGAGGGTTAAAATATGAGCGAAAAAGTTTTAATGAAAGGAAACGACGCTATTTCAGAAGCGGCGATCAGGGCGGGGTGCGGCGCTTATTTCGGCTACCCCATTACGCCGCAAAACGAGATTCCCGCTTATATGGCAAAAAACATGCTTGAGCGCGGCAGAATTTTTATTCAAGCGGAGAGCGAAATTGCCGCTATTATTATGGTTTACGGCGCTTCCTGCGCCGGCATGAGAGCTATGACCAGTTCTTCAAGTCCCGGAATCAGTCTTAAACAGGAAGGGATGTCTTATGCGGCAGGCGCAGATGTCCCCCTCGTACTTGTAAATGTACAGCGCGGCGGACCGGGTTTGGGTAATATTGCTCCGGCGCAGAGCGATTATTTTCAGTCTACAAGAGGCGGCGGGCACGGCGATTACAGATGCATTGTGCTTGCACCTAAGAGCGTACAGGAAGCCGCAGACCTTACATACCTCGCCTTCGACTTGGCTGACAAATACAGAATGCCTGTTATCATTCATACAGACGGGATGATCGGTCAGATGATAGAAGGCTGCGTCCTGCCGCCTGAAAAAACAGCTCCTAAGCGCGATTGGACGGCAGGCGGCTGTGCAAACAGACCCGGTAAGCAAGCGATTCATATTACTTCAATCGATCTTGTGCCTGAATCACTGGAAGCAAAAACAAAAGCGCGTTTTAAAAGATACGAGACTATCAAAAAAGACGAGATTCGCTTTGAAAAAACAAATTGCGAAGGCGCAGACCTTGTAATGGTTGCATACGGCACTTGCGCGAGGGTATGCCTCGGCGCTCAGAAACTAGCTCAAAAAGAAGGGATCAAACTCGGTATTTTCAGACCCATCTCTCTATGGCCCTTCCCGTATAAAGAACTCGGAACAGCGGCTGCTAATAACACTCCAATTTTAACAGTTGAAATGTCTGAAGGCCAGTTAGTTGAAGATGTGAAACTCTCAGCATATTATGCGGGCTCTGAATCAAAGGTTCATCTGTTAGGGCGTTCGGGCGGCATGATCCCGACCGAAGAAGAAGTTTTTAATAAAGCAAAGGAAATTTTAAAGAAATGAAAAAAATATTAGGGCATCCTGAATGTTTAAAAACCATTCAAACAAAATACTGCGGCGGCTGCGGGCACGGGGTTATCCACCGCATCATTTGCAGCATAATCGACGAAATGGGATTAAAAGAGAAAACGATCATCACGCACCCTGTGGGTTGCTCGATTTGGGCGGATTTGTATTTTGATTTTGATTCGGTGCAGCCTCCGCACGGACGCACTCCTGCCGCAGCGACAGGCGTTAAGCGCGTTCATCCCGATCATCTTGTTATCTGCTATCAAGGGGACGGCGATATGGCGGCGATAGGCACAGCGGAGATGATTCACGCAGCGAACCGCGCTGAAAAATTTACAACGATCTTTGTAAATAACGCGATCTACGGCATGACAGGCGGGCAGATGGCGCCGACCACCCTGCTCGGTCAAAAAGCGACTACAGCTCCAAAAGGGCGCGATGCAGACGAAGCGGGTATGGGCTACCCTATCAGGGTTGCAGAACTTCTCGCTACTTTGGACGGGACGCGCTATATCGCAAGAGGCGCTGTTAATAATGCCGCAAATGTGCGCAAAACAAAACAGTACATAAAAAAAGCTTTTGAAGCGCAAATGTCCGGAATCGGCAGCAGTATAGTAGAAATCCTCTCCCCCTGCCCTACAAATTGGACTATGGACGCAATCCAGGCAGTGGAATGGCTTGAAAAAAACATGATCCCCGTCTATCCGCTGGGCGAGATAAAAAATACGCTCGCCGGCTCACAATCAGGAGGTACAAAATGACAGAAAAATCGTTTTTTGCAGGATTCGGAGGGCAGGGCATCATCTCTTTAGGGCAGCTTTGGGTTTATTTTGCCATGCAAGAAGGGAAAAACGTCACTTTTTTCCCGTTTTACGGCGCTGAAAAACGCGGCGGAATCGCCCGCGCCAGCGTCATTATTTCCGATGAAGAAATCGCAAGCCCGCTTGTTACAACCCCCGATTCTGTACTGGTAATGAACGCTGATTCACTCCCTCTTTGCGAACAAATTCTTAAAAAAGACGGATTAATGGTAATTAACTCAACCTTAGTTAAGGAAAATCCTCGCCGAAAAGATCTGAAAATCGTTAAATTGGAAGTAACCGGTATCGCAGAGCAAATGGGGAATGTCCTTTTTGCCAATATGGTCGCCCTTGGAGCGATGGCAAAGCTAACAAATGCCCTGAAATTTGCCGATATTGACAATGTACTGAAAAAATTCTTTCCAAAAGATAAACATCAGTATATCCCGATGAATGTAAAATCCATACAATCGGGGTATGAAGCGGTTAAAAGCGTATAGCTGAAAAAAAATCGAAAAAATAATAAAAAAAATTCGATCTTTTTTTCAAAAGCGGTTGACTCGAATTTTATTTTTTTGGTAAGATTGTTTTATCAACTGACAAGGAGTATATATGGCCTCGGTACACGAATACAAGCGTTTAGAGAACAGATTAGTCCTTAAAATAAGGAACGCGGTTTTAATCGCTGCAAGTTTAATCGGCAGCTTTTTTAAATCAATTGGAAGGTTCTTGACTAGAAGGTATACGCTTGTATTTGTCCCCCACTCCGAGAAGAAGGTTTATAACCTTCATGTGACAATTCTGTCAATTTGCTGCTTTTTATTGGTTGTTTTTGGTATTTTAGGCGCTTTTTTCTGGTACGGCGCATCATACAGCAACACAATGTATGTTATGTCGAACAAAGATAACCGCTTAAAAGACACTCAGGCTTCTTTAGACCAACTTCGTGAAGAAACCACCCTTCTTTTACGCGAAGCACGCAACTTTGAAAACGCGCTTTCCAGCGTACTGTCCGCTTTAGGTATCAACAATAGAATGAATCTTTCTAAAAACACATCAGGCGATTTAAGTTCTTTCTTAGGCATCAATGAAGCGCCAGCAGGTCTTTTACCTGAAGTTAATGATATAAGACGTTTTTCCGACTATCTTTCGCAAACTGTTGAGCCAATCACAGAAATAGGCAGTCTTTTAAATTCACAGAGCGCGTTGTTAACCGAAATTCCAAGTATTTGGCCTGTTAGGGGCGGAATTGGAGTTATTACAATGTTCTTCGGTCAAAACATTCATCCGATTTTCGGTCAATATTATATTCATAGAGGTATTGATATCGCTACCAGCCGTTACGGCGATCCTGTAGTTGCGGCTGCGGACGGTCAAGTTGTAACAGCGGAATTCACTTACGATTACGGAAACTATATCCTTGTAAGACATAAACACGGTTATTACACACGTTATGCGCATTTAAATAATTTCAGAGCTTCAGTCGGCGAGCGTGTTCAGCAGGGAGATGTAATAGGCTACATCGGCAATACCGGCATTTCTACAGGACCGCATCTTCATTACGAAGTACACATCGGTTCTGATGTTGTAGATCCATACAGATACATTACCGTCCGTTCAAGTCTTTCAAGGCAAGGGCGCTGATTAATTCATGCCTCAGATGCAAGGACAGAGTTCGCAAACTTCTAACAGAAGCGATTATTCAATTAACACAATTATAGGTCCTAATACAAATTTAACCGGCGATATTGAAGCCGGCGGTTTTACACGTGTCGACGGCAGTGTACGGGGAAATATAAAAGCAAAAGGCAGAGTTGTAATCGGGGAACGCGCCCGCATGAAAGGAAATGTATCAGGAACTAACATTACAATTGGCGGAGTTGTTTACGGTAACATAGTTGCAGACGGTCATTTAGTGATCCTCTCCACCGCTCTTGTTATCGGCGATATTATTACGCGCCGCATTCAAGCGGATGACGGCTGCTTTATTAACGGCAAGGTATCGGTTTGCCCCAACGATGAAAGCTGGGCAAAGACAATGTCCGAACATCGAGACGCACAGGGAATAAAATCAGCACTGCCTGTATTCAGTAAAACATATGGCTAAAATCGATCCTTCGGTTTTTTTGAATCCTTCCTCGTATTCCGGTGTAAAAGACGATAAAAAAACAAAAAGTACACGCAGAAGCGAAAAAGTAGAGTTTGGCAGTTTCTTTGATGATCTGCTCGGCAAAACTGCAGATGATCTTGGTCCTTTAAAAAATCTTCCCGCATCAGAAGATGCAGTTAATACATTGATGGACTCTGTACGCAGTACAGGCGATAATTTGTTAAACCATCCGCTTCCGCAAGAAATATTAGCTTATAAACAGGCAGTCCGCAATTTTTTAAATTATGTAGTTCAAAATTCTTATGATACAGAGCGCGGATACGGTATTCAAAATAAATTTAAACCAAGTTTTAAAGGCAAACGATCTACTCCGGAAGCGGAAGTAACTTTACCTTATGTTAAAATAAAAGTTATAGATAAAAAATTGGAAGATTTAGCTGCAATGCTTCTTGCAAAACAAGTAAAACAAATGGAATTAGTTTCACGTCTTGAAGAAATTAAAGGTTTGCTGATAGATTTATTATTATAAAAAAAAGAATCAAAACAGTTCTTATAGCGAGCTAGTATACAATGTTTATATATCGTATACTGTCAATATGAGCGACTATAATGATTATGATGATGAAGATATTTCCTCTCTGGAAGATGATCGCGGCAGTAATAATCAGCAGCACGATATAATCACAGGTGCGCCTGCCGGAATTGAAACACTCGCCCCGGACGCTCCTATTTACAGATTACGTCTTCTTTATTCACAGGAAACATTTTTAGCAGTTTTCCGCGAAGAAACTTTAAATCCGGGAACGATGGTTATAGTCCCAACCCGTTACGGACGCGATCTGGCACAGGTAATAAGCGCTATGACAGGTAAACTTCCGCCTGTTTCAGAAATTGCATGGATAGTCCGTGCGGCAACTCAGGAAGACCTTGATAAATCGCATAATAACATAAAACTCGAAGAAGAAGCTTTTAATATTTGCAAAAAGAAAATTTTAAATCATAAACTGGAAATGAAACTTGTTCTTGTTCACTATCTTTTAGAAGAACCGAAAATTCTTTTTTTCTTTACCGCAGATAACAGGGTTGATTTCCGCGAACTTGTAAAAGACCTTGTAAGTGTTTTTAAAATGCGCATAGAACTGCGTCAAATAGGTGTGCGCGATGAAGCAAGGGTAATCGGCGGGCTTGGCGTTTGCGGCAGAGGCTACTGCTGTCACAGTGTTTCCGATAAATTAAAACCTGTTTCAATCAAAATGGCTAAAGATCAAAAACTTTCGCTTAACTCTGTAAAAATTTCAGGTCCCTGCGGACGGCTTTTATGCTGTCTCTTTTATGAATACAATTTCTACAGCGAACAACAGCGCAATCTTCCTCAGGAAGGAATGAAAGTAAATTTCAATAATGAAACATGGAAAATTGCAGAAGTTAATCCCGTAGCAGGTCAAATAAAATTAGCCGCAGAAGACGGGCGGCAAATTAATGTACCGGCAAGCCAGTTTGAAAAAATAGACAATTACTGGAAAATTAAACACTAATTCTCTACCATTCTCCGTATCCTGCAATAGTATCGCGCATAAAATACGCGCTGTCCTTTGGTGTGCGTTTTAAAGTTTTAAAATCAATATGAATAATTCCAAAGCGTTTTGTATAACCCCATGACCACTCAAAGTTATCCAGCAATGACCAGACATAATAACCTTTTAACGGAACACCTTTTTTTATTACATCCGCGCAAACTTCTAAATGCTGCTGAAGATAATTAATCCTATTCCGATCATGAACTCTGCCGTCCGGTGCAACAATATCATCGCAAGCACAGCCGTTCTCTGTAATATAAATTGGAATTTCTTTTTTGCCGAACGCTCCTTTAGAAATTTCCGTTATCCACAAAAGCTGCCTTTCAAGACCTCCCGGTGTATAGGGCCATTTCATAAAAGAAACTTCCTGCCACGAAGGTTTTTCAGTATATTTATGAGGGGCTTTTTCATCGTAAGCCTCAGGAGCTTCGTTATAATAATTCACCCCGATAAAATCGATAGGCTGCGCAATTAATTCAAGATCACCTTCTTGAATTGGCATTTTATAACCTGCTTCTTTTGCAAGTACCGGATACCCTTTGCCCAGACAAGGAAACATAAACACTTCTGTAGTTAATGCGCGTAACATATCCGCCGCTTTTTTATCTTCTTCTTTTAATGTAGCAGGTCTTGGTGTATTGGGATTCCATGTGATTCCTATCGGTGCTTTTAATCCTGTCTTGCGGTATTCTTTAACAGCGATACCGTGCGCCATATTCACATAATGTATTGAAGCAAGAGCTTTTTCCTGATCGCGAATACCCGGTGCATGAACACCGTAAAGATAACCTAAATGAGCGACACATAACGGTTCATTTATTGTGATCCACATATCAACCAGATCACCTAACTCTTTGTAACAAATTTTTACGTATTCTTCAAAAGCGGATATGATCGAACGGTTTGTCCATCCGCCTTCATCTTCAAGTTTTTGCGGCAGATCCCAATGATATAAAGTAACACAGGTATGAATCTTATGTTTATGCAGCTCTTCGCACAATTTACGGTAATAAGCGATTCCCTGCGGGTTTACCTTACCGCGTCCTTCAGGAATAATTCTGGGCCATGCAATAGAAAATCGGTAACTTGTAAAACCCAGCTCCGCCATCAGCGCGATATCTTCTTCGTATCTATGATATTGATCACAGGCGACATCTCCGTTTTCACCTGCATAGACAGCTCCCGGTTTACGCGCGAATGTATCCCATATACATTCACCTCTGCCGTCTTCGTGAGTGCCTCCCTCTACCTGATAACTTGCCGTTGATGTACCCCAAAGAAAATCTTTTGGAAATTCCAGTCTTTTCATAATAACCCCCTAGAATACTATATAATCTCTTATATTTAACATAATTTCAACAGATTTATGATCTCATCAGAAAAAGCAATTAAAAATATTTTAATTGGTTGACTTCTAAAAATATATAATATAAAATGGTTTTTACGGAATGTATTTCCGAAAAAATCAAATTATGTAAGAGGAGTAGAATTATGAAGAAATTAGGTATTATTCTAGCAATTCTTGTTGTATTAAGCTTTGCCGGATGTGCAAGTTCGGGCGGCGGCGGAGGCGGTGGCGAACCACCTTTTATTGTAGATTTGTCAACATTAACACAGTTAAGAATTATCGATCAAAGCAATTCATCAGTTGCAGAACCGGTACAAGGTCTCAGAAATATTGTACCTTTTACCAGAAATTGGCAGGGAATGGTTATTAAATTCCCGGAAAATTTTGTTGATGTATCTAAATACCAGAGAGTTACAGTTACACTCAGATACTTTAATAGTTCAGGTGAAGAATTGGCACCAAGAGACTCAATGGGAATGTTAGTATTTATTTATGATATTAAAGGCGACTGGCACGGACCTGAAATGGGAGCAGGACCCAATACCCCGCTTAAAGAAATGAATGTCGGCGGTTTCTCGGCAATGGTAAGCACAGAAAGAGGTTCAAGACACGGTATGAACAGAGCTCCGGAAGCTATCTTTATTCAGAAAGCACAAGATCCGAATGTTGCATTTATTGAGTTATCAGGAGTAATTTTCCATAATGCTAACTTTAAATTTGATGCACCTCAGTTGCAAGGCAAAGGACCTGAAGGCACTGACCCTGAATGAGATTAATTTGATTCTTTTTAAAACCTGACTGAAAAGTCAGGTTTTTTTTATACCTAAACAAATTTAAAACACCTGCTCTAAAACATAAAACACATTTTTATCAGTACCGAATATAACTCTTTTTCCGGCAATTACAGGAGCGGATAAAATCGCTCCTTCTGTTTCCATTTCCCAAAGAAGCTTTCCGTTACGTGCAGAAATACACAAAAATCTCGGCGGATTAAAATCATCTCCGATAAGACCGAAGTAGACACGTCCCGATGCAAGTGTGGGGGCAGAACTTACCGGCATATTATAAATTTGTTCCCAGCGCAGGTCTCCTGTTTTAGCATCAAATGCGCGAGCGGTGCAGTCCCCTCCTGTAAAAATAACCAGATCTTTCCATATGGTTGGAGATAAAAAATCCAGAATAACCATATTTCTAAGAAAATATTGCCATAACTCATCAAAGCCGTCGTATTTTAATTTTCCGTCTATAAACTGACTCCAAACCAATTCCCCTGTTTGACGGCTGAATGCATGATAACCTAGCAGCATCCCTTCGTAAATATCGGCAGTTCCGCAATAGAGAAAATCACCTTGTGCTGCAAAAGGAGAATACCAGATAGCGTCAATTTCATGATACGGAAGATACCACAGGATTTCTCTTTTTTTAAAATCATACGGACCTACAAGTTTTGTGTTAGGACCGAAAGCATTGTACATAATATCGTCTGCAATTAAGAAAGTAACAGCTGCCCATCCTGGATTATCAAGGCGGAATTGCTCTATACCGTCCGGATTAAGAAAATAAATAGCGTCTGCATCCCCTACAAAAATAATTAAATCTCCGTGACGCTGTACCTGCGAATTAATTTGACTCCTTGTTTGAAAACTCCAAACCTCCTGCCCTGTTTCGCGCGACAAAGCATATAATTTTCCGTCTTTGTTGCCAAAATAAACCTTTTCTTTATCTGCATAAGGAATTGAATTAATTTCTGCTCCGCTTTTAAAAACCCACCTCATATAACCGCTTTCAACATCTAACGCATAAAAGTTTTTATCATCTGAGCCGAAATAAATCGTGTCACCTAACACTATAGGCGGATTCATGGAACGGACTTTTTCATCTCCTGATTGAAGGTTAATTTTCCACTTTAATCCTAAAGGCGGAACAATTCGCGAAGAACTTTCCCCCCTGCCGCCTTCTCCGCGAAATTGCACCCAATCTGAACTGCGTGAACAAGATGTTATGCACATAACAATTAGAAGAGAACAAAGAACATTGAACAGAGACATTCGCGTTTTTTTCATAAGTAGGCTAGCCCCCTTAAACTAAAGAAACGTTTTATTGCATGAAGAGGCCCTCTTTTTTTCATAGATAAAATATTTTTGTACTCCTTATAAAGAAGCTGAAAACGGTTTTCCATCTCCGCACAAACAGAATTTTCTGATTCGCTGAATTGCCGCCATCTGATCTCTGAGTAAATATCAGCAAAAGCTTTGAAGTTTGCACATGACATCTCGTTGTCTTCTTTTAAAACAGGAAACAATTCTGAATATTCATGTGCAGTTTTTGATGCAGGTTTAATCGGTTTTCCGTCTGCGGCAAGGCGGGCAAGTAAGAGAAGATAAAGAGAGCGTGCACCTGCTCTTCCGCCGCGTTTAACACCTAAAGACAGAATAATCTCGCGGACATAGCGAAGAGCGTATGCACAAATAAGAGCTGTTATTATCAGAATGATTGCTGCCCTTCCTACAGCTTGCCATGGAAATTTTCTAATTTGAGAGAAAGTCGTTTCTTCATTAATTAAAGGTATAACTACATCCCAATTGTTAAAATCTCCCATACCTAAAGGAGGAATCGCAAAAGCTGTTGATTCAAAATCAAGCCAGCCGTAATTAGGAATGTAGAATTGTGTCCATGAATGGCTGTGAATATTTGTCACCATAAAAAGATTATCAAAAAGGAATTGCTGTAAAACAGGAATATTTGCGCGTAACGCTGCAAGTCCGCGAAGATGTGCGGCAGTTTGCAAACTTTCTGCCGCTAAATAACCTGTTACAACACGAGACGGAATTCCTGCAAACCTGCCAAGCAAAGCAAGAGTGTTAGAAAATTCAACACAATCGCCTTCTGCTGAATTAAACAGAAAGTTTTTAAGAGAGGCAATGGAATGATCATCATCATAGTTTAGGTTATATTGATATTTAGAAAAACTTACAAGCAAAGCAAGTATTTTATCAATATATTCATTATTAATATTGATAGAACCTCTTCGTATTTCATTAGCAAATATATCTTGCAAATAACGATCGTCTTTAATAATTGTTTCTCTATTGCTTTTCCAATCAGACAAAGCTTTATCTAAATAAGAATTAAACGCTTCCGTATCAGAATCATTAAACGGAAGTTCCAAATAAGGGGCAAGAGCTGTTTTATCGCGTTCTGTTAATGAACGCGAAAATGAGTTGAAAAGACGCAAAGGATCGTCAAAATGCATATTCGACGTAACCTGATGAATGTACCGAAGAGGACCTGCATTTTCATTTAATATTACAGGATCGGCGGAGATAGGTCTCCACGGAAAATATTTTTGCTGCAAAGTAGAAAGCGAAAAAACTTCTCGTGTGCGTCTGCTGCGATCTGTTTCACGCTCATTGTTAAACCAAGTAACAAATATTCTTTCCTTTGCAAGAGTGTTAATCGGCTCTTGAGGGCTAACTAAAAACCCTTCTGTAGAATCAAGTTTCCCTCGAAATGAATTTCCCATGTATACAGGTTCTCTTTCTGAAGCAACAATCATTACCATGTATTGACGGCTTTCATTGGAACTTCCTCCGCTGCCGGGCCATTCATGTTCAGAAATACCGCGCAAATTGGGTCTCTGCCCGCCTTCACCTCTTGGCAAAGTCCTCCGCCCGGATCTCCCTTCTCTTGGCAAAGCGTTATCTGAATCGGAAGGTTTAATAAGTTCCGGAATTCTTTCCGTGCGTAAATTACTGACAACAGTATTGCGGACATAATCAGGAGGCAGAACAACAAGCAATACAAGTAATACGGCTAGCGAAGCAAATAAAAATACAAGTGCTTCTTTGCGCGCTTTTAATCTGCTTGCAGGATAGAGACAAAAATAAATCACAATGTTATGCAATAAAAAAACTACAATAGTCCAAGCAAGAATGAATTGTGTAAGTGCCATACTCTGCCCTGCGACATCTTCCCCTGAACGCGATAATGCAAGCAGCCGTAAACAAACCCACGCTAAAAAAAAGGGTTCAAAATATACAATCTTTCCCCATTGAGGGCGTTTAAATAAAAGAAAAGTAAAAATAAAACTGATAAAACCTGCGATAAAAGGCGGAACTGCAGAAAAACTAAATCCCCCTGCAATAATGGAAATAATAATCAATAACGATAATAAAAAACATATTTTTATACGCAAAGAAGCTTTCTGTAAAAAAAGTATTTTGTTTTCTATGTTGGGAATAAAAGCAATAAAAGCCATTAAAGGAACAATTACAAACCATTGCATTATGCCGATATGATCAAAAGAAACAGCAATTCCCGGATGAATAAAAACAAGCATCGTTACGCTAAAATATAAAAAAAGCCGTAAAGAAAATAAACCTATAACCGCTTTTCTCATAACGATATCTCCGCATAAAACATTTCAACCTTATTCGTTTGAACATTTAATCTATCAACACTTTTTTCAAACCATTTTACAGCCGAAGCGGAAGGATAACAGCCTTTAGAAATAAAATCTTCTAACCGCAGTTTTTCTATCTCTTGCTCTTGTTCTCCGTTTTCTGTTTTTTGTTTTTTGCAATACGGTTGTGTAATAAAAAGAGAAACAGGTCTTGGATTACAAGCAAGAAGAAAACTTTGCAGTGTTATATCGCAAGCGGTAGAAAAAATATATAAATCTCCTGATCCTTTAGTTACAGCCGCTTCATTTTGCGGCGGTAAAAAAGAAAAAGCGGCTAATTCTTCAAGGAAAGCATCAAGTTCATCCATATCTTTAATTTCCCAATCACCGTTTGCAGTGGAAATATCAAAAATAAAAGATGTATTCATCTCCATGATGCTGCGTAAAAAATAAGCAAGACGCGCTTTAGCGCGGTCTAAAAGCCACAATGCCTCTAGTGTTTGTATTTTTCCGTAATTGCGGAAGTGAACTTCGATCCTGCTGATTTTTTCCTGATTATCAGTAGAAATGCGCGTAATAAGCGTGTCGATTTTATCGGAACTTTTCCAGTTAATATCGCGCAAACGATCTCCGGGAGTGTATTCGCGCATATAATAACGTTCCACATCGGCAGAAGGTTTATTGCGCTGATCTTCTGCGCCGGATTGCGCGTTTATATGAATTTTATTCCCAAAACAAGGAGCGCTTCTTACTCTAATTGTTTTTGATTGAGGCGCAGCGCAATGAAAAGAAAAAAAACCGAAAATGTCGCGTAACCGGCAATATCCCTCCCCTTGAAAAAGACCGGACATTGGAAAATCCAGTGTCATCTCTGCCGATGTTTCTGTGCGGGGAACAGAAGTTTCAATTGACACATAACAGCTTTTAGCACTTACTGCCTGTAACGCTTTTCTGTCCGCTGCATACAATTCTTTAAATGCACCGCTTGGATAAAAACTTCCCTTTATAAAAAAATGCAAGCGGTAAAAAAGAGGAATATTACCGTCAAGACCTGTAATTTTAGTTTTATCACCTGAGTTTACAAACTCCGTTTGTGCAAACTCTGTTTGTGTAAACTTTGTTTTTGCAGTCATTGGAAAGGGAGGTTTCCAGCCGCTTTCCATAGATTTTAATTTTTTAGATTTCCATACACCTATAATGCATAAGATGAGCATAAGAAGCAGAATAAAACAAGCGATTAATATTTCGTAAGAGTTACGCAAAATTAAAGAACGTATCAAAATAAAAAGAGAAACAAACAAGACAATTGCGCCGACGGGTGTTAAAAAAGGTTTAAAGCGGATAGTTTTTTTTTCAGTATTGCGATGATCATTATCTGCAAACTTTGTTTGTGCAAATAATGTTTGTGCTAACTCTGTTTGAGCCATCAGGTTTCCCGTTTCGGCTCTACAGGCACTGAATTTAAAATGCTTGTTAACGGCGTTTCTGGCGGTATTGAAGGATCGCGGGTTATTATTCTGTGAGCCATTGCATGTATATAAATTTCTTTTACTATATCAACAGTTACATAATCCATACCGCGGCACAGAGCCAGCGATCTTGCAAGCCGCGAAATACGCACGCCCGCTCTTGGACTTGCAGGAGTTTCAATATCGGGATGCATTCTTGTAAAGCGGACACAGTTTACAATATAAGTAACAACATCAGGGTGCATCTGCACATCATCAACCATTTTTTTCCAGCGGATTAAATCCGTGCTGTTAATGACGCTTTGGAAATTATCCCACGCATCGATCTTTCCATGACGGTTGATAATTTCAGTTTCTTCTTCTGCGGAAGGATAGCCGAGAGAAAGGCGTATCATAAAACGATCCAATTGAGGTGTCGGCAGCGGAAATAAATGTACGCCTTTTAAATTCATCGTTGCAATAATAAAGAAAGGGTCTGTTAATTGATACAGTTTGCCTTCGATGGTAACACTTTGCTCTTCCATAACCTGAAAAAAACTTCCCTGAGTTTTCGGGGTAAGAAGGTTAATCTCGTCACATAACACAAAGTGTGCAAACACAGGTCCCTTGTTAAAGATCATCTCTCCTGATTGACCGATAAAACGGTTAAACCCAAGAATATCCTGCGGCAGAAGATCGACCGTACATTGGATACGGTTAAAATTTTCCATATTAACAAATTCAGTTTTAGCGGCAGTTTTTTTTTCTGTTTCTAAAGCTGCTTTTTTTGTTTCGGGAAGCCAATTGATAGAACCGGCTAAAGCCCTTGCAAGGGAAGTTTTTCCCACTCCATGCGAATCGGCAAGAATTACATGCCCGCCTGCAATCTGGGCGGCAATAATGTATTCTAATTTTTTTGCATTTACGGAAATTAAACGTCTGATGTTATTTATCAGCAACTCAATTGAAGGTCTTATGTTATCCATGAGAAGATGTTAACACAACATTTTATTTTAATAAAGTGGCAGCTGTTATGTTTTATCGTTATTATCAATAGAAATCTTAGTTTGCTGATCCGGCTGCGCTGTCTCACGCTTCCAGTTTTCTATATGATTTTTAATAGCTAAAAAACTTTTTTCGCTCATAACATGTTCCATTTTACAAGCATCCTGCACTGCGGTTTTTTTATCGACACCAAGAAATATCAGCCAATCAGAAATAGCGACATGCCTTTCATACATTTTTTCCGCTATTTTTCTCCCCTTCTTTGTTAAGGTTATAAAACCGTCATCGTCCATAAGAATATAACCGTTAGTACGGAGATTTTTCATCGCAACACTCACACTGGGTTTGCTGTATTCCAATTCATTTACTATATCGATTGATCGTATACGCTTCCCTTTAAAGCTCAACACAAGAATTGTTTCCAGGTAATTTTCTACAGATTCATGTATTGCCTGCTCTTTCAAGGTTTTTCCTCCTTAAATTGATACTATATTTTATCATGGAATGATAATGTGAACAATAGAAAAATTTTAAGGGAATTCTAAAAATATTTTTATTTTTTTGAGAAAACCTCTTGACAAAACGGTTAGTTTAGACTAACTTATAGTTAGAAGCAACTAACTAAGGACGGTTTACAATGATACCCTTAATGATGGCGCAAACAGGTGTGGAAAACTCTATAAAAAAAGTGGGCGGAAAAGAAGAAATAAGGCTGTTTCTTGCCAGTCTTGGCTTTGTTCCCGGCTCTCATATCACAATTATAAGCGAAATCGCGGGAAATGTTATTGTAAACATCAAAGAGTCACGCATAGCCATAAGCAGGGAAATGGCAGAAAAAATAATGGTTTAAGGAGGGGTTATGCCCGTAAAAATAGCAATTGCAGGAAACCCAAACAGCGGTAAAACAACATTGTTCAACTCCCTTACAGGATCAAACCAATATGTAGGGAATTGGCCAGGCGTTACAGTCGAAAAAAAAGAAGGAAAGTTAAAAGGAAACGGCGATGTAATTTTAACAGACCTTCCCGGCATTTATTCTCTTTCACCTTACACTTTGGAAGAAGTCGTTACGCGCAATTATTTAATTGATGAGCGTCCTGACGCTATTTTAAATTTAATTGACGGGACGAACCTTGAACGCAATTTATTTCTTACAACCCAGCTTACAGAACTGGGGATTCCTGTTGTAGCTGTAATTAATATGATGGATCTTGTTCAAAAAAACGGTGATAAAATCAACAGCGCAATGCTTGCAAAAGAACTAGCCTGTCAGGTTATAGAAATTTCCGCATTAAAGGGTAAAGGAATTTTTGAAGCGGCTAACGCTGCGATAAAAGCGGCGAAAGAAGAAAAACATATTCCGCAGCACAGCTTTTCAGGCGGGGTTGAACATACATTGGCGCATATCGAAGAAGCGGTGCTTCACAATTTGCCGCAGGAACAGCAACGGTTTTTTTCCATTAAATTATTTGAACGCGATGAAAAAATAATTGAAAAATTAGGGCTAACCTCCGCTCAGGTTGCGCACATCGAAGAAGATATTAAACGAAGAGAAACAGAACTGGAAGATGACAGCGAAAGCATAATCACTTCAGAGCGTTATGTGTATATCGATTCAATTATAAAAAATTGCGTAAAAATAAAAAATAAGGGGCGGCTTTCTGTATCAGATAAAATTGATAAAATTGTAACAAATCGTTTTTTATCAATCCCTATTTTTGCAGCGGTAATGCTTATCGTTTATTTTGTTTCGATTACAACAATCGGCTCTTTTGTTACAGAGTGGGCGAACGAAGGTGTATTCGGAGAAGGCTGGAATTTTTTCGGTTTATGGATTCCAGGTATCCCTGTTGTCTTGTCCGATTTTCTAACATCGATAAACTGCGCAGTCTGGCTGCAAAGTCTGATCGTTGACGGCATAATAGCTGGTGTAGGAGCGGTTCTTGGATTTGTTCCGCAAATATTTATTTTATTTATTTTTCTTGCTTTCCTTGAATCCTGCGGTTACATGACGCGTATCGCTTTTATAATGGATAGAATTTTAAGACACATCGGATTATCAGGAAAATCATTCATTCCGATTTTAATCGGCACAGGCTGCGGCGTTCCTGGAATTTTAGCGTCACGGACAATAGAAAATGAGCAAGACAGAAGAATGACAATTATAACAACAACTTTCATTCCCTGTTCTGCAAAATTACCGATCATTGCGCTCATTGCAGGCGCGTTATTTAACGGAGCATGGTGGGTTGCACCAAGCGCTTACTTTGCAGGAATAGCCGCAATTATTTGTTCAGGTATCATTTTAAAAAAGACAAAATTATTTTCTGGGGACATTGCTCCCTTTGTAATGGAACTTCCCGCTTATCATTTGCCTACAGTTATCAGTATATTACGCAGCATGTGGGAACGCGGATGGTCTTTTATAAAAAAAGCGGGAACAGTAATTTTACTTGCATCAATTTTTATTTGGATCGCTTCAAACTTAGGATGGAAAGACGGAAACTTTAGTATGGTTGATATGAATGAAAGCATTCTCGCAATAATAGGAAATGTAATCGCGCCGATTTTTACCCCGCTCGGATGGGGAAACTGGCAATCAGCGGTTGCCGCCTTTACCGGTTTAATTGCAAAAGAAAATATAGTCGGCACATTCGCCATACTTTTTAATTCCGCAGAAGCAAGTGCACCTAACGCCGGCACAGAATTATGGAGCACATTATCAGCGCACTTCACAGCAATCAGCGCGTATTCATTTTTAATTTTTAATCTTTTATGCGCTCCATGTATTGCGGCAATCGCGGTAATCAGGCGGGAGATGAACAATGCAAAATGGTTCTGGTTTGCTATCGGCTATCAATGCGGTCTTGCCTACATTGTCTCGCTTTGTGTTTATCAATTCAGTATGTTGTTTAAGGGTCACTTCGGATTTGGAACAATCATATCATTCTTAATTTTAGCAGGATTTTTATACATGCTGTTCCGCCGGGAAAAAAATAAACCTAGCAAGGTATAAATATGGGAACGATAATAACACTTTTTGTTTTATTAACGATTATTTTAATAATAATTGTTAAAATCTGCCGCGATAAGAAGAAAAATCACTGTATAAATTGTCCAAACTGCACGATCAATTTGTGCGAAAAAAGCTGTAAATAACTCTATGATTGTGGGCAATAACGTGGTATTTTAAAATATGAATATTTTTGTCCTTCTATTGACGATGACCGGCGGTCTTTGCATGTTCCTTTACGGCATGAAATTGATGAGCGACGGGTTGCAGAAAAGCGCCGGGGAACGGATGCGGAAAGCGGTTAATTTTATGACCAGCAACCGTTTTGTCGGAGTGCTTACAGGTTTTTTGGTTACCGCAATTGTTCAGTCTTCATCGGCAGTTTCTGTTATGGTTATTTCCTTTGTCACTGCAGGGCTTCTTTCCCTTACCCAGTCTATCGGAGTTCTTTTCGGAGCAAACATCGGAACAACGCTGACCGCATGGATAGTCTCGCTTATCGGTTTTAAAATAAGCATAGACAGTCTTGCGATACCGGCAATAGGTGTCGGATTTATTTTAAATGCCATTGATTGGAAATATAAAAGTATCGGCGAATTTTTATTAGGCTTCGGCTTTTTATTTTTAGGTCTTTTTTATCTTTCAGACGGAATAGGTCAAATTAAATTTGACGCGCACGCAATTGAAGCTTTTAAAAGCATGGGCTTTATTGCAGTCCTAATCGCTTTCGGCACAAGTTTTGTAATGACCCTAATTATCAATTCATCTACAGCTGCGGTTGCCATGATCATAATAATGGCTGGAAGCAATGTCATAACCTACGAGATGGCTGCCGGTATGATTCTTGGTGCAAATATCGGTACAACAACCGACGGTATATTGGCTTCCATCGGCGGACCTGCAGATTCAAAACGGGCGGCTCTTTCTCATGTGCTTTTTAATGTTGTTTTAGCGTGCTGGGCGCTTCCTTTATTAATGCCTGTGTTAAAACTTGTTGATATTATGGTGATAGGAGATCCTCTGGCAATTGTTCATGATATTAATGGAAATATAATTGATAATCCTGCAATCGGTTTTCATCTTGCAATGCTTCATACAATGTTTAAAGTGTTAAACACAATTTTATTCCTTCCTTTTGTAAAACATTATGCAAAACTTCTTACTTTAATGATCCGCGATAAAAAAACAGTTGAAAAAAAGGACGAGCATTACAAATTTGCATATCTTTCTACCCCAATTGCAAATGCGCCTGAACTTAATATTTTCCGTGCGGAAAAAGAAATCAGCGATATGGCGGGCATAGTCTCTTTCATGTATTCGCGTTTTTCCAAAGCGCTGAGCAGTTTGCGTAAACAAGAAGGTGTTCCTGAAAACAAAAACGATAACAAAGCCACTGTTGAAAGTTTATGCGCTGATTTATTATTAAAAGAACAATACATTGATGAAATGAAAGAAATACTAAGCGGCTTTTTAATTGATTGTTCCCGCTTAAAACTTAATCCTAAATCAGAAAAACGTTTATCGTCATTGTTACACGTCATTGTCACTCTTGAATCAATGAGCGATGAATGTTACGGCATCAGCTTGTTGCTGGAAAAAAGCGTAAGCAAAGACTGCGTTTTTAAAGAGAAAGAAATGGATGTATTAATTCCGTATGTCGGACAAGTGGAAGAATTCCTTGTTCTTTTGGAAAACCAATTAAAAACCGGACAAACACCCGAACAAAAAGCACGTGCCGCAGAAATGGAAGAAATTATTGATAAAAGACGCAAAAAATTACACAGATTGGGACGCAAGCGCATAGAAGCGGGAAAAAATGTAAAAGCAGAATTAATGTTTATCGACCTTGTCCGCCGCATAGAAAGGTTAGGCGACTATTGTTTTGAAATATCGGAAAATTATAGATAGGGATTGGACTTGTAAGGCAATGCTGTTAGAATCGGAACACTTATTTTTACTTACTCTGTAGTTATGCAATATTACTCTAATTCTATATCAGACAAGGAATTACGTTAATACATTTGTTACCAATCTGTCAGCGTTCATTAGAAATGAGCCCTATGAGTTACTGTTTAACAAGGTAGCAAAAAGGTTATTGTTTAAATATAGTAGGAATTTCTTTAACTGACAAAAGCTTGTCTTTCCACAGGATTTGAATAGAGTTGTCCAGCTTGACCCGTACAATAACTTGATCTTTTGACCGAGGCAGAGTTTTATTTGTATTAAGAATTTGGAACAAGCGGGTTTCAAATTCCTCTCTGAGTACATCCTCAGTGTCGCTTACCGAATTTTTTCTTTGCATAAAAACTCCTTGCATTTAAATTTTGTGTTCAAAATGTAAGGTGTACCGACAGTCGGAGAAATGGGTATTTTATGCAAATTCTATGTTATTAAGTGATATGGAGCGATATTTATCACTTAATATATAACTTTGATAGTAATGTTAATAGTTATATAATTGCTTCATTTTTGCAAATATAATAAACTTAATCAGAGCAATGAAAATAGAAGCAACGCATCAAAAACATTACCAAACTCTGCTTAATAAAATATCCAAACGCTATATTGAAGGACAAGCGCAGGCAATTCGGGCGGTCAATGAAAATATAGTCAACACATATTGGGACATTGGCAGATACATAATTGAATTTGAACAAGACGGAAATCCCAGAGCAAAATACGGAACAAGTCTTTTAGAAAATTTATCAAAAGATTTATCATTAAGGCACGGCAGAGGCTTCAGCCGTTCAAACCTAAATTATATGCGCCTTTTCTATTTGTTTTTCCCAATTTGTGAGACACTTTCTCACAAATTATCATGGTCGCATTATTGTGAACTGGTTAAAATTGATAACGAATTGGAACGCTCATTTTATTATCAACAGAATATATCAGAAAACTGGAGTATACGAGAATTAAAACGGCAAAAAGAATCCGGTTTATTCTTAAGACTTACAGCTTCCAAAGAAAAGAAAAAAGTTTTAACCCTTGCCAAAAAAGGACAAATTATTGAAACTCCTGAAGATATAATAAAAGATGTTTATGTTTTTGAATTCTTAAAAAATCCTGAACCCTATACCGTCTCTGAAAACGAACTTGAAAGCAAATTAATAAACAATCTTCAAAATTTTCTTTTAGAACTCGGAAAAGGTTTTACTTTTGTCGGTCGCCAATATAGGATTATTATCAATAATAATATACATCGGGTTGATTTAGTTTTCTATCATCGAATTTTACGATGTTTCGTTCTCATCGATCTTAAAATAAATGAAGTAAAATACGGCGACATAGGACAAATGAATATGTACATGGGATATTTTGACAAAGAAGAAAATTCAGAAGGAGATAATCCGCCTATAGGCATAATTCTTTCAAGAGAGAAAGACGAACTATTGGTAGAATATGCTACGTATAAAATGAACAGCCAATTATTCGTTTCAAAATATCAGTTATATTTACCGAATAAAGAAGAATTACAGCGATTATTAAACGA
>Ga0209755_10002959_pt1 | contig 22082 bp, 24 predicted proteins | sample TergutCo191P1_FD_187301 | JGI IMG/M metagenome (GOLD analysis project Ga0209755, IMG submission 187301) | Cornitermes sp. P1 segment gut microbial communities from Petit-Saut dam, French Guiana - Co191P1 (SPAdes) (version 2) | ecosystem: Host-associated > Arthropoda: Insects > Digestive system... | reverse complement strand
AATAATTCCTGCAAAAATTATGGTCTGCAGTAACCTGCCGAGATACCACAGCTTGAAGAAAAATACGAAAGGATATCCGATAATTTTCGCAACTACATTCGGTAATGCAAAAAATACTTTGAGGATAACTGATACAATTATGTTGAATCCCAGTGAACCGCTGGTACCGCTGTTAAGACTATCCTGATGCGACTGCGCGTCAGACTCGTTACTAAAATTTTGACCGTCGCTTGTTTGCCATGCCATAATTTTCTCCTTCCGTTTTTATATAAACCCATGCGCGGGAAACTCCGTTGCAATTTACGGGCCTATTTCTTTATTACTCATTCATTCTTTAAATCTTCAGGCAGTTTTATCGTTTTTTCGTTATCTGCAATCATTTGCGCATTTAATAAACTAACAGCAAGAAGCTCCATTTTTTCCTTGTTTTCATTATCCAATTCAATATAAATTTCCTTTATTTCATTTTTCTTTTTATCTTTCATAAAAACCTCTGTTTTTAACGAACTATATATAATCTATTTTACGATTATTTTATAATCTTATCAATATTTATTTTTACTTGTTTATAAAAGGCAATCTATACAAAAATTAAATTAACTGGTAATAAAGAGTATGGGAAAAGCAGAATTTAAAGGTTTAAGCGAAAGGATAAAAACACTCCGCGAAAAGCTAAATCTTTCCCAACGTCAATTTGCCAGAAAAATATTTGTCAGCCAAACATTGGTAAACGAAATCGAACTTGACAAACGAAAAATCCAACTCCGCACCCTTTATTTAATAGCTCACAGGCTTAATGTAAATATTGAATGGCTTAAAACAGGCAGCGGCAATATCTTTACCTCCCCTCCAGCCGATTCAAGGCTGGATCACATAATTGAAATTTTTGATAAACTCGATAAACCATTGCAGGATTATCTGCTGACACAATCCAAAGAATTATTAAAAATGCAAAATGAAATAAATAAATGAATATTTGTTTCATTCGATTTTGCCTGTACATTTTTCAAACTCCATGTATATTCAAAGTTTACGTAAACAGACTTTGCAAACATTGTTCTCGGTGTTATAACATTCATTGCAAACCCATCTGCCGCATTTCAAACAAAGGTTAAATTTTATACGCGCGTCTAAGTTTGCATGTTCGAACGCTGTCTTATGCTCATACGTCCATACCAACTGTCTGGCTTCTTCATGTTCTATCGTTGAAAATCCTCCTGTCATAAAAAACATTGGAAGGCTTGTCCATTCATTGCCGCAGCAGTCGCAATAAAAACTGAAAATAAACCTTTCCTTGTCAGAACGATCTACAGATTTTCGTGTCAGAGGCAGGCTCATAATTAATAATTAACATTAGAATTCTTTTTTGTATATCACAAGAATTGGGGGGTTTTTATAAATAAAGACGGATGTCCCATATTTTAAGGTTAAAATCTCCTTCATAGGGAGACAGGATATGAAAAATCTCTATATCATTTTTATTAAATGGCTCTGTTTGCTTGCCGTAAGAAGGCGAGTCAGGGAGTTCATCAATATTATAACTGAATGCAGAGATAATGCCTTTTTCTGTTTTAAATTCACTTCCGTAAAAATAATATACGGCATCTTTTCCGCCTTTGGTTGTGGAAAGCAGAGCTTCGTATGTATTTCCGTCACCCAGTGCATTAAATGAAAAATACTTGGCGTTTTTAATGGCTTTCAGCGTAGAATCGTCGGGAAAAGCGGCTACTCCTGCGTAAGAATGATATTTATTCGATACTTTTCCGTGAATAGTATAAGTTTCTGTATTTTTCCCGTTTATATTTTCAATATTTGAAGCAAAAAAAATATTTGTATCATGATGCTCATCTTTAACTATACCCCATTGAGAAAAAACCGCTGTTACTTCCTGCCCTGAAGGTATAATATCAGTTCCTTGTTTTATTTGTTTATATTGAAGAATTGAATCTGTCTTAGAATATTTAATGATAAGATCATTTATTTTATTTACTTCCAATTTGCGGTAAATATTTTTTTGATGATCTAAAACTGTAGCGTAACTTATATTTAAAGCATAAGCGATTTCTTTTGGGATTGAACCTGCAAGCAGCAAATTGAGTATTTCAAGCTCACGCGGTGTCAGGTTTTCATTTTTCAAGCTCTCTTGATCGATTTGATATGCCATTGGCATTATTGTAACAAGAAAAGAGAAGTTTAGCAATGTTTTAGTGAGGTGCTATTATTTACCGCCGCCCAATTTGATTTTTCTGTCTTCTTTAGTAAATGCCATCAAGCCGGGTTTCCGGCAGACAAGAGCGAAGTCTATTGAATCAAGGGGCGTCCTTTCGCGAATCAAACTTGTATAAATACCAGCCTTCTCTACATCACCGATTAAAATATACCCGTTTAATTTATTATCACTGTAAAAAAGTTTTTTATAATTATTTTCTTCTCTCTTTAAAAAAACTTCTCCTGTATAATCTCCCGCAGTGATCATGTGCAGGCCGAAAAAACCGATGGCGTTCATGGGAATTGCCTTATAAAAAGATTTTTCGCCGCCTGCCATATTAATTCCCGCGCACTCGCCCTGCATATAAGCGTTAGGCAAAAGTGCCATGATTTTATTCTGCCCGCTTGATATATCACAGGTTTGAGTGCAATCCCCTGCCGCGTAAATATCCTGCGCGGAAGTTTCTGATTTAGCGTTTACTATAATGCCGCGATCAATGTTTGCGGTATCTTTTAAAAGAGATGTATTCGGGCGCACGCCGACAGCTAAAACCAAAACATCAAAATTAATAGTTTCGCCGTTTTCAAAGATCGCTTTATTGACATCAAACTTTTTCACGCTGCTTGCAAGTTTAAATTCTACGCCTTGCTTTTCAATATGAGCCTGTACAATCTTTGCGCCGTCTTCATCAAGAATGCTCGAAAGTATTCTCGGTGCAAGATCGATAACAGTAATTTTTGAAACTCTCTTTACAATTCCTTCCGCGCATTTAAGACCTATTAATCCGGCGCCGATTATTAAAACTTTTGCATTACTCTTTTTTTTGAGCATTTCATCTAATTTTTTAGCGTCATCCAAACTCATAAAAGTTACTTTATCTTTTACTGTGTCCAAACCTTCAAAAGGCGGGACAAAAGGAGATGAACCTGTTGCAACTAACAATTTATCATAAGGGACTTTACTGTTATTTGAAAGACTCAAAACTTTTGCTTTAGCGTCAATCGCTGTCACTGTATGATCAGATAAAAAAGTAACCTTGTTGTTGGAATAAAAATTATCTCCGCGGTATTTCATTTTTTCTTCTGTCACCTTGCCGAGCAAAAGATAGGAAATAAGAGGGCGAGAATATGTATGATATTTTTCGTTTGTGATAACAGTGATTTCACCCTGCTTATCAATCTGACGGATTCCTTCTACAGCGCCTATTCCTGCTGATGAATTGCCTATTATAACGTACTTCATTAAGCTCTCTCCTCAAAAACAATCGCGCCGTTGGGGCAGCCTTTAACACATGCAGGGGAGCAGTCTATATTTTCAACGCCCGGTTCTTTTGAAACGCGCGGTTCCTTGGAAACGCATAATTCACATTTTTCAACCGCTCCGTCATCAGAAGTGGAAACCGCTCCGAAGGGACAGCTTAAAATGCAAGTATAGCAGCTAACGCATCTGTCATGGTTGATAGTGATAATGCCGTTAGAAATTGTAAGAGAGCCTGTGATACAGCCTTTTACGCATAAAGGTTCTTGGCAATGACGGCAGGAAACGGCGAAACTTATACCGTCTTTTTCTTCAATTTTGATTTTTGGTCTGATCTTTATATCTTTTAACGCACGCGCCATGTCTTTTTCGTTGGTACCTGCGAAAGCGCAGTAGTACTCGCACAAGTGACAGCCCAGACACCACTTTTCATTTACATAAACTCTCTTCATAATTACCCCATATTTTTACAAAAAAAAGCGTTCACCGTATAGTAAAAATAATCAACTTTTTCAAGCGGATTAATCTTTTTACAATTCCGGTGAACGCCTTTGTTCCAGAGAAAAATCTTTAAGGTCTTTCTCATTATACTTTGTAATAAAAAAAGACAATTTTGTCAAGGGGAGTCTATAAAAAAGATATTTTTTCTGATAATATTACAACACCGGATTATGTTTAAATCTCTCTTTAAAATTATTAATAAACTTTTCGGAGCGGACGAGTATCATCCTCTCGGTTTCCGTGTAAGGCTTTTTAATATTATGGCTGCGGCAGGGATTATCATTTGTTTGATTATCGGAATTTCAGGGATTTTTATAGGTGCCAGTCTTTTTAACTTTCTTATTTGTATGCTTGCGTTGGCGATTTCTGTAATACTTCTTTGGTACTCTTATACAAGCGGAAAATACCAGCTCTGTTATACGATCACTTGTTTTTTTATTTTTATTATTTTATTCCCTGCTTTATTTTTCACAGGCGGAGGTTATTACAGCAGTTCCCCTTCTTTTTTTGTCTTTGCGATCCTTTTTACCATCTTCATGCTTGAAGGAAAAAAAATGATTATCATGACAACATCAGAACTGATTATTTATATTTCAATTTGTATTTACGCTTATTATAACCAGGATAAAATTAATTTTTTTGAAAATGAAAGCTCGGTAATAATTGATATAATTATCGGTTTTGTTGTTTCCAGTATAGCCTTAGGCGTAACTATGGCGCTGCATCTTAATTCATACAATAAAAGGCAAACAGAACTTGAAACTGCGCGCAAACAGGTAGAAGAATATGCAAAAATGAAAAGCGAATTATTCGCGGGAATGAGTCATGAAATGCGCACTCCCTTAACTGTCATGTCGGCTTATGCTCAATTTGCTGTAGAGCAGATAAAAGAATCAGGGGCGAATGAACAAACACTTGCAGACCTTGCTACAATCAGTGATGAAGCAAAACGGCTTGCGGAAATGGCGGACAGTACATTAAAAATACTGATGACATTTTCCGCTACTTATAATTTAGATATGATGAAAAATATGCCTGTCGATATCGGAGGCTTATCTTCAAGGCTTGTACATCTTTTAAAACCTATCGCGTTACGAAAAGAAAAAATATTATCAGTAGAGATAGCAGAAAATATTCCAATAATAAACGGGGATGCTGACGCATTGATGCAGCTTTTATGGAACCTTCTGCAAAATGCAATAAGCCATTCAAACGGTAAATCAGTTATAGTTTATGTTGATCCGTATTCCTTTGATGATAATTTTAAAGGTATAAAATTAATAATCAGAGATGACGGCACGGGTATTGAGCCTGAAATTTTACCCTTTATTTTTGAACGAGGTATTAGCGGGAAAGAAGGCGGAAGCGGTATGGGGCTTTCGATCTGCCGTTATATAACAAAGCGGCACGGCGGGGATATATCTATAGAAAGCGGACCTGAAGGGGTAAGTGTATCTGTATTGTTACGTGAACTTATGTGAACTTTAAGGAGAACAAATGTCAGAGAAAGGAATTGTACTTCTTGTCGAGGATAATCAAAAAATTCTTGATATTAACCGCAGGTTACTTGAAAAAGAAGGTATTATGGTGTTAACCGCAACTACCATCGCTCAGGCGCGCCAGCGTATCAAAGTTGCGCGCCCTGATGTAGCGGTATTAGATATTATGCTTCCTGATGGAAGCGGGCTGGACTTCCTTTCTGAACTGCGCACATTATGCGAAACTCCGTCAAACCCTGTCTGTGCGTTATTTTTAACAGCAAAAGCGGAACGTGCCGATATTTTAGCAGGACTCTCTGCCGGAGGCAACGACTATATAACAAAACCTTATGACATTGATGAATTCCGTATGCGTGTTTTAAGTTTTCTCCGTCTAACGGTAATTCAACGGAAAGAAGACACTCAGGAAAAACCTATTCTGACCGAAAAAGAACTAACTGTCGCTATGTTAGCCGCAAAGGGTCTTACAAATAAAGAGATAGCTGATAAGGTTTTTCTTTCTGAAAGCCGCGTTAAAACCTGTCTTTCAGGCATTTACCGCAAACTCGGTATATCAGAAAAAGAGAATAAACGCGAGTTATTATCAAATATTATTAACAATTAAAAATGGTATCATCAATTTATCATTATTGATACCACGATGATACTTCAATGATACTTAAAAAATGACACCTAATACCTTTGTATAAGGTATAAAATACGTGTATACAAACAAATGTTATCTGCTAATTTTATAATCTGCTCAGTAAAAATGAACATTTATATTGTATCAAAAAATCAAAGAATACTTACGTTAAAGCGCAAACAGATTCGCTGTGGGCGCTATTGCACATTAGCGTAAGTTTTCGCCGTCCTTCGGGACGGTTTTTTTATAATGTCAAGTATTCATCGCGCTCTGCGCCTACTGACACATAACGGATGGGACAAGAAACAGCGTTTTCTATATAACGAATGTATTTAATTGCCGCTTCAGGCAGGTCTTCTTTTCTGCGGCATTTGGAAATATCAGTTTTAAAACCGTCCATGTATTCGATTACAGGTTTTACTTTTGTAAGCCTGTCTCCCGAAGGAAATTGATCGCTTTTTTCCCCGTCAACTTCATAGGCGGTGCAAACAGGGATTTTTTCCAGATATGAAAGAACATCCAGTTTTGTTAAAGCGATTTCATCCGCCCCTTGCACCATTACGCCGTACTTGCTTGCAGGGATGTCAAAAGCCCCCACCCTGCGCGGACGGCCGGTTGCAGCCCCGTACTCTGCGCCTGCTTCACGTAAAGCAGCGCCTTCATCTCCCGACATTTCAACTGCGAAAGGCCCTTCCCCTACACAGCTTGAATACGCCTTCATAACCCCGATTACATGATCGATTTTTATTCCGGGGATTCCGGCCCCTATCGGTGCATAGGCTGCTAAAGTTTGAGAAGATGTAGTATAAGGGTAAATACCGTAATCAATGTCACGTAACGCACCAAGCTGCGCTTCAAATAAAATTTTCTTTCCGTTTTTTATAGCTTTATTTAAATATTCGGTTGTATCTGTAATAAAAGGTAAAAGTTTATTTCCGTTACTTTTAAGCCAATTTATAATATAAGAAATATCAATTTGATCCGCACCGTAACTTTTTAAAGTAAGGTTTTTCCATGAAAGTATTTCTGCGAGTTTTTGTTCCAATGTATCAGGCGTTAAAAGGTCTGATATTCTAACTCCCTTTTTCATATACTTATCGCCGTAAACAGGCGCGATTCCTCTCTTAGTAGAACCGTATTTTTTATCTGCAAGACGCTCTTCTTCAAGAACATCCTGTTGACGGTGGTAAGGAAAACAAATAAACGCTTTATCGCTGATTTTTAAACTGTCAGAGTTTACGGTAATTCCTTTTTCACCTAACTTTTCTATTTCGCCGCAAAGATGTTCAAGATCGATCACCATGCCGCTGCCCATAATATTAGTAACACCGTCTCTTAAAATACCGGATGGCAGAAGGTTTAAAATAAATTTTCCTTTTTCATTTACAACTGTATGCCCTGCATTATTGCCGCCTTGATAACGGCAAATAATATCATAGCCTTCTGACAGTAAATCGACCATGCGGCCTTTGCCTTCGTCCCCCCAGTTAATTCCGACTATTGCAGTTAACATCTTCCCTCCTACACTGATATTTTAACATCAGCGCTTATTTGATCTTTGTTCGCCTCAAGATTTTTTTGCACCTCACATAAAAATTCTTCGGTTTGCTGCTTCGCCCTGCCAGTAAATTTTTCCGCATTTAATAAGTTGTTCAATTCTTCCCTGCTGACACCGAATGATGCGTCTTTCGCGATGCGTTCAATTAAATCGTTATCCGCGCCGTTCAGTTTTATTTGTTTTCCAGCTTCTACAGAATGGACTCGGATTCTTTCATGTAAAGCTTGTCTGTCACCGCCGTTTTTCACGCAGTGCATTAAAATATTTTCTGTCGCCATAAAAGGCAGCTCTTCTTTTAAATGTTTTTCAATTATTTTAGGGTAAACGGTCATACCGCCTGCGATGTTAATCATCAGCATGAGGATTGCGTCCGTTGCAAGAAAGGCTTGAGGGATTGCAATGCGCCTGTTCGCCGAGTCATCTAAAGTACGCTCAAACCACTGAGCGCTTGCAGTGAGCGCGGGGTTTATTGCGTCAACTGTCACGTAACGCGCAAGGGAAGCGATACGCTCAGATCTCATCGGGTTGCGTTTATACGCCATCGCGCTTGAGCCGACCTGAGCCGATTCAAAAGGCTCGTCAATTTCTTTAAGATGCGACATAAGGCGGATGTCATTTGAAAACTTATACGCGCTCTGCGCGATACCTGATAACACAGACAAGGTGAAAAAATCAACCTTGCGCGAATAGGTCTGACCGCTGACGGAATATATTTTTTCAAAGCCCATTTTTTCTGCGATCTTTTTTTCCAGCGTTTTTACTTTTTCATGTTCGCCGTCAAACAGTTCAAGAAAACTAGCGCAGGTTCCTGTCGTGCCTTTACAGCCGAGCAGTTTTAAATTGTTAAGCGCAAACTCAAGCTGTTCAAGATCAAAAAGTAAATCCTGCATCCATAGTGTCGCGCGTTTTCCTACTGTAGTCGGCTGCGCCGCTTGAAAATGAGTGTATGCAAGACAGGGCAGGGATTTATATTCGATTGCAAATTGATAAAGTTTATCAAGCGCGGTAATAAGAAGGTTTTTTATGCGCAACAAGGCGGCGCGTTGAACAATAAGGTCGGTATTGTCTCCGACATAACATGATGTCGCTCCCAGATGAATAATCGGCAGAGCTTTCGGGCACTGATCGCCGAAAGCTCTGATATGCGCCATAACATCGTGGCGCAGCTCGCTTTCATATTTGGCGGCTTTCTCATAATCAATATCGAAGATATGAGCTTTCATTTCTTCGATTTGTTCATCGCTTATGTTAAGACCAAGTTCTTTTTGACTTTCTGCTAAGGCGATCCATAATTTACGCCAGGTTGAAAATTTAAAATCGTCAGAAAAGATACCTTGCATTTGAGCACTTGCGTATCTTTTACATAAAGGGTTTTCATATCGCGAATTGCCGATGAAGCTTCCCGCAGGAGAAGGCTTCTCTTCTTTAGACATTCTGAAGTCTCCTTAAGACTTCCCTGTAACCTTCAAGAACATCGCCTAAGTCGCGGCGGAAAACATCTTTATCAAGTTTTTGATTGGTTTTTGCATCCCAAAACCTGCAAGAATCGGGGGATATCTCATCGCATAAAATAATTTTTCCGCCCGCTCTGCCGAACTCAAGTTTAAAATCAACGAGTTTGATTCCCATTTTTATAAACATCGCGCATAAAAGCCCGTTTATTTTTAAAGCCTGCTCTCTCATAAAGTTGAGCTCGCTCTCTGTAGCGATACCGATAGCCGTAATCTGGCTGTCGTTAATCATCGGATCGCCTAAAGCGTCGCTCTTTAAACTGAATTCTGTGGTGATATTTTTAAGAGCCGTCCCTTCGGGAACGCCGTACTTTTTGGAAAAACTCCCCGCCGCGATATTTCTGACGATAACCTCGACCATAACGATCTCGGCTTTTTTTACAAGGGCGGAAGTATCATCAATAACTTTTATTAAATGAGTCTCTACGCCGTTTTTCATTAAATATTCAAAAATTAAGTTGGAAATAGCGGAATTTAATACACCCTTACCTGCTAAATCTTCTTTTTTCTCGCCGTTAAAGGCTGTTGCTGTATCCTTGTAACGGATAATATAAGTCTCTCTGTCAGGGCCTTCGCATACGATTTTTGATTTACCTTCGTATAGTATTTTTTCAGACATTGTTTCCTCCATATAAGTTATACAGTAAAGGGATACGCTTAGTCAATGACAGCTGGTGACAGACACCGTTTTGTGATATAATAAAAAAATGAAAACTATCATCTTATATTATTCCTATTCAGGAAAAACAAAAGCGCTTGCTCTTAAAAAGGCAGGCGATATTAATGCGGATATCGAAGAAATAATCGAAGAAAAGAAACTGTCTTTTTTAGGTTCATTTTTTATCGGCGCTCCGAGCGCGATTAAACGAAAAACAGTTAAAATAAAACCGATAACCGCAAATTTAAATAATTATGAGCAGATAATAATTATGGCTCCTGTCTGGGCAAGCCATCCCGCTCCTGCATTTAATAATATAGTAGAAAATCTCCCGTCCGGGAAAAAAATTGAAATCATCATGGTTTCTGCAGGCGGAGGGACAAAAAAGACCGCTGAAAAAACCACCAAACTTATTGCTTCGCGCGGATGTGACTTAATAAATTACGCTGATGTAAAAGCATAAACAAGTAAATTCTTCCGGATTAAAAAATCATTCCCCGGCGTGTTTAATCCCTAAAATCTCAAGCTCTTTTTCATTTAAGCCAACACCGCGAAGCATTGCCCTGTTGCCTTTCAAACTTTCTATCGAGTTGATTCCCATGCCGCCCATCATTTCTTTGATCTCGTGCTGCCATGCCGTTAAAAGATTTACAAGGCGTTTAAAACCGATTTCAGGATTTAAGCGTTTTATAAGTTCCGGGACTTGTGTCGCGATACCCCAGTTGCATTTGCCGTTATGACAGCTTCTGCATAAATGGCAGCCGAGAGCAAGAAGAGCGCTTGAAGCGATGTAAACGCAATCCGCGCCGAGAGCGACAGCTTTAACGACATCAGCGCTTGAGTGTATACTTCCGCCTACGACAAGCGACACATTATCGCGGATGCCTTCATCGCGAAGGCGCTTGTCAACGCTTGCGAGGGCAAGTTCAATTGGGATGCCGACATTGTCTCTTATGCGGGTAGGTGCGGCGCCTGTGCCTCCGCGAAAACCGTCAATGGAGATGATGTCCGCGCCGCTCCTCGCGATACCGCTGGCGATTGCCGCGACATTGTGGACAGCGGCAATTTTTACAATTACAGGTTTTTTATATTCGGTTGCTTCTTTTAAAGAGAAAACAAGCTGGCGCAAATCTTCGATTGAATAAATATCATGATGAGGGGCAGGAGAAATCGCGTCACTGCCTTCAGGAATCATTCTGGTACGTGAAATGTCATCTACAATTTTTTTACCCGGTAAATGCCCTCCGATACCGGGCTTTGCGCCCTGCCCCATTTTTATTTCTATAGCAGCACCTGTATTCAAATATTCCGGATGAACGCCGAAGCGGCCGGAAGCAACCTGCACGACAGTGTTTTTTCCGTAGCGGTAGAAATTTTCATGTAAGCCGCCTTCGCCTGTATTGTAAAGAATACCGAGTTCTTCCGCGGCGCGGGCAAGGCTTTCATGCGCATTATAGCTGATAGAGCCGTAACTCATCGCGGAGAACATTATCGGCATTGAAAGAAAAATTTGCGGAGGCAGGTTATTTATCAATCTTCCTTTTTCATCACGTTCAATATGCTGGAACTTTGCACCTAACGAAACCTTTGTTTCCATCGGTTCGCGCAAGGGATCTATCGAAGGGTTTGTAACCTGCGAAGCGTTAAGAAGTATTTTATTAAAATAAATCGGGAATTCTTCAGGGGTGCCCATACTGGAAAGCAAAACACCACCTGTTGCCGCCTGACGGTAAATTTCATTTATTGTTTTACCGCTCCAGTTAACATTCATTTTATAAGTGTTGCTGCTTTTAATAATTTTAAGAGCGCGTGTAGGGCATAAAGAAACACAACGATGACAGTTAACGCACTTTGCATCATCGCAAACCATTTTATTTTCTTCCGCAAGAAACTCATGCGCTTCATTTGCGCACTGCCTCTCGCAAGCGCGGCAGACTATGCACCTGTCATAGTTTCGCGTAATTTCATACTCGGGATATATATAATTAACAGGCATAACTCTCTAACTCCTAATGATTCTTTTTTCTTTTATTATTTTTCTGTTATCTGAACAATAACAGGCTGTCCGCCCTTAGGCGCCCAAATCTTATCAAGATTAGGTTCAATAATACGGATAGCCGCTTCTTCGCTTGCCATATAAACTGTATCGTCTTTCTCGCCGATCACCATACTGCGAAGTTTTAATCTGTCGTTTAACGCCATAAGCCCTCTCTCTTTCGGTCCGTTATCAAAACCGACAAGTATGGAAAAAGGTCCTGTGATAAGCTGATCGGCGAACATTACGCGCAAATATTCATGAGTTTCTTTATCTTCCTTAGACATCCGCGCTATTGTCTGCCAAAACGGCGCTGCGATAACCGATGCAATCTCGTTAAGCGAAAGACCTACTTTTCTGTGCAGATAATCAATAATATATGTGATAACTTCGGTATCGGTTTGAAGAGTGCATTTATAACCGTACATTTCTATAGCGCGGCGGTTTGCGTCGTAAGAAGAAATTTCCCCGTTATGCACAACAGAATAATCAAGAAGAGCGAAAGGGTGCGCCCCGCCCCACCAGCCTGGGGTATTTGTCGGGTAACGCCCGTGAGCTGTAAAACACCAGCCTTCGTATTCTTCCAGTTTGTAAAAACGCCCTACATCTTCAGGGAAACCGACAGCTTTAAAACAACCCATGTTTTTTCCGCTGGAAAAAACATAAGCGCCGTTAATTTTTGTGTTAACGCGGAACACGCATTTGGCGACAAACTCTCTCTCATCAAGCTGGCTGTCTGCAAGCCTGGTCGGCAAAGGCGTAACAAAGTAACGCCAAATTAAAGGTTCGTCGGTAATTTCTTTTATTTTTCGTACCGGTATTTTAGAAAGGTTAATAATATCAAAACGCCTTTCAAGAAATTCCTCGCACTCTTTTTTAGCAGAACTTGAATCATAAAAAATGTGCAAAGCGTAAAAATCTTTATACTCAGGATAAATACCGTAAGCCGCAAACCCTCCGCCCAATCCGTTTGAACGGTCATGCATCACGGTAATGGAATTAATAATAGCCTCGCCGCTTATTCGCTTACCGGATTTATTTATGATACCGGAAATGGCGCAGCCTGAGGGGATTCTTGTTTGTCCTTCTCGTTGCATATAATCTCCTTGCAAAGACAAAAAAAGCGTTCATCAAACAGCAAGAAAGATACCGATAGCAGAAAAACCTGCTTAAAATCTTGCTATATGGTGAACGCCTTTGTTCGATATTTAAGTTTTAAATAAAAATTTAAGCTTAGTCAATAGTCTGACATTGCAATTGCAATGCATTACTGTAATTCATAGAGTTCGGTTGATGATTCCACCTTACCCTTTGCATCATAACTAATCGACTTTACTTCCCCTATACCCTTTACATACCAGATTTCCCCTGTATTGATGATAGGTTTTGAACTGCCGTAGCCTTCGGTAACTGAAGTGGTTGTCTGTGTCAATTTAAAAGCTTCAAAAGTACCGGCAGGTACAGTGACTGTCTCAATACCGGCACATACGATATCAGTCATTGCCACATCCGCTTTAACCGAACCTATAACCGGGACATGAACAACCATTTTCATCCATGTGTCATCAAGCTTTTTGCCCGGAGCCATGTTTGAAGGAATTGATAAAATACCGGCGGTCATTGTGTAATTGAAATTTCTGGTAGAAAAATACGCATCCATTACATTGGCAAGGCGGAGTAAAACAACATCGTTAGAAATAGTCACGCTGTATTCACGTTCACTTGATTGACGGGCAGGCTTGCGGTTTCTATCCAGAATTTGAATTGTATAGATGACAGTTATATCATTCCCTGACTCCCTCACATCCTTGATAACCATACGGTTATAACCTTCCACCCTCCCTCTTGAATTGAGGTTGGCGATAAGCTGTACCATTCCCGGCTTTGTCGGAAAGAAAGCCTCATCAGAAAATAAGTTTGATACAATGATTAAAAAAATAATAGTTAAAGCGATTTTTTTCATATATTCCCTCTACTCATTTTAAAACAATTTTTCAAATTTTTGCAAGTGTTTTTTTATAACTTAAAAATGATTAATAATTATCAAATTTTCTCCATACCTTAAATTCCCTGTAAACAAAAACAGCCGATATAATTGACGCGCAGAAATCCGATATAGGGAAAGCCCAATAAACACCGAAAATAGGGCGCAAGCCGATAGCTTCAAATATGCCCGGTAAAAATAAAAGAGCGGGAATTAAAAAAAGGATTTGACGGGAAAGACTGACGATAGTTGCCTGTACAGGTTTTCCTATAGCTTGAAAAAACTGCCCGCCCATAATTTGAATGGCTATAAAAGGAAACGCGGCATTACAAATCCTCATTGTTAAAATACTAAGTTCGCGCAAGTTCCCTGTATCCTTGCTAAAAATGGAAAAAATTAAACCGGCTCCGAATTGCAGAACTAAAAAACCGAATGTAAGAAAACATGTGCAAGAAATCATCGCGTACTTAAAACATTTTTTTACACGTTCATATTGTTTCGCCCCGTAATTATAACCGATAATCGGCTGCGCTCCCTGCCCAAAGCCCATCACAGGCATTATTACAAGCAGTAACACTGTAAAGAAAATAGTCATTCCTGTAAGAGCGTCATCACCGCCGTATTTTAAAATAACTGTATTTTGTAAAACACCGACAAAGCTCATTGCAAACTGCATAATAAAAGGGGCAAAACCGATAGCGAGGATTTTCCCTGTCAGCCTCACTTCCAGCTTCATATATTTAACGCGAAACCGTAAGCGCGTCCATTTAGAATTAAAATAACCCATTACAAAAACAAGGGATACAAATTGAGAAATGACAGTGACCCACGCCGCCCCTGCAACGCCCATATCTAAAACAAAAATAAAAATAGGATCAAGGATGATATTTAAAAGAGCGCCCGTAATCTGAACAATCATGGAAGTTTTCGGATGCCCGTCAGAACGGATAAAATGAGTAAGACCCGGACTCATCGCGCCGAAAACAGCCCCGTAGAGCGTTATACGCAAATAAGTATGCGCGTATTCATAAACCTTACCTTCCGCTTTCATAACATCGCGCAGAAGCGGCTCCATAAAAAACAAAACCGTTACAATACAAAGAGCGGGGACAAGAAAAAGCAAGATAAAAGCATGCCCCATTATTTTTTCAACTTCATCATGCCGCCTCTCCCCCATCCGAATCGCAAAAAGCGAATTCGCCCCGATGCCGACAAGCATGGAGCAAGCCATTATGATCATTGTTATTGGCATAACAAGACCAATACCTGCGATGGCGAGAGGATCGACGCCTTGCCCCAAATAAATACGGTCAACGATATTATAAAGCGCATTAACCAGCATCGCGATTATCGCGGGAATGGAAAAACTGAGTAATAATTTCCCTACCGGCTCTTTTCCGATGCGGTCTGTGGCAAGGTTTGTATCAGGCAAGGTTTTTCTCCATGTTTGGTTATGGTGTTATCATCTCAATCATTGTCCGCTTGCACGTCAGCCAGTTCCTTTAGTTCACGAAGTTTTTCAACCAGCAAATTTTTATTAGGCAGATGAAGCTGATAATCAGCTACAAGCGCAGGGGATAAGCTTCTGCTCAATGCGTATTCTACTACCATATCGTCTTTGCCTGCGCATAGAATTAAACCTACGCTTGGGTTTTCGTTTGGTTTGCGAACATCACGATCAAGAGCTTCAAGATAGAATTCTAACTGTCCTATGTGTTCGGGTTGAAATTCTGTTACTTTTAATTCTATTGCCACAAGACATGATAGAGAGCGATTAAAAAATAATAAGTCTATAAAAAAGTCTCTGTTGCCGACCTGCACTCGGTATTCATCACCGACAAAGGTAAAGTCTTTGCCGAATTCAAGAATGAAGTTACAGATATTTGCTACTATGGATTTTCGCAGTTCTTTTTCTTTGTGAGTTTCGGGTATATCTAAAAATTCCAATATATAACTGTCTCTAAGGGCTGTAAGCCCTGCGTTTTTTGCTATGAATAATTGATTTTTTATATCGGAAATCATTGTGCGTTCAAATAGCATACTGTCTATTTGGCGGTTTAATTCACGAGCGGAAAAATTATTTTTTTGGGTTAAAAGCAGATAGAATTCTCTTGCTTCATCGGTTTTTGCCCTAGCCATAATTGACAAATTATTAGACCAACTAATTTCTCGCAACAGTGTTGCGAGTTTTTCATTGTCCTTGTAGGTTTCATAAAACTGTTTCATTCGCCATATATTTGAAGCTGAAAAGCCCTTTATATCGGGGCGTTCTGACTGGATAAAATCGGCGAATTCAGCGACTATGGACTTACCCCAACCTGAAGTTTTGACCTTTTCGCTGATGTATTCGCCGATTTTCCAATACATTGAGATTAACTCATGGTTTACGGCTCTAAAGGCATTTTCACGAGATTGTTCAATAATGGCTATTATTTCAGAAAATTCTGTTATTTTTTTCAGTTTTAATTTTTTACCCATAATATAATCTTATCACTTTTAAGTATATCAATAAAAATGATAAGGGAGCAATGGATTAAAAAATATGGACTATATTCTGTTGATGTATTTTGCTGTATTTCGTTGAGGTATTTTGCTGTAAAAACAACAAAACTTCACCTTCTGCCAAGCAATCTGGCAAGGGTTAATATTATACAACGATCATTTGCATTTAAATTTTTTGATTCTAACACTATTTCCTGAATATCCTTAGGCAGTGAAGAAAGGGGGATGTCCTTGACAGGGTCTGTACTTGTTACTAAATATTCAACTGTTACTTTTAAAGCTCTCGCAATTTTGAGAGCCGCTTCGACTGAAGGGGTAGGACCGTCGTTCCCTAAATAACTTTCGATGGTTTTCTTTTTAACCCCGGAAAGGGCTGCTAACTCTTTAATTAACAATCCAGAATAATCAAGTTGAGACCTTAAATTTTTATTAAATCCCATGATATAAAAATACGATAAAATTAGTATTTATATAGTTGACATTCCTATTATAATGGGCGATATTCCAATAAGATACTATTATATTAGTACTTTTTTTATTAACATACGATTAAACTGGTATCAAAAAAAACTTGTGATATTAAAAGGGGTGTTTAATGAGAAATTTAATCAAAAAAACAGGTATTTTAATCATTTTGTTAATAATCGGGCTTATTTTTCTTGCTTGTAAAGAGCCTGATACCAGATTTCCTCTTACAGGAACGGTAAGTATAAACGGCGCGGCTTTGGAAGGTCACACGTTAACAGCAAACACCGGCGATCTTGAAGGCGATGGGATAATATTTTTTCAATGGAAACGTAGCGGTACTGCTTATATCGGAATAAACAGCAGTTTATACAATGTAACAGCGGAAGATGTAGGTTATACCATTACAGTGACAGTAACCCGTTCCGGCAACAGCGGCAGCGTTACCAGCGCGCCGACAGCAACAATTATTAAACCGCAACCAAACACAACAATATCAACATCCGGCTTGGCTTTCACGCTTATAAATGACAATACAGCATACTCGGTTTCTAAAGGGACAGCCGATGCCGCTGCAGTGATAATTCCAAATGTATATAACAGCTTGCCTGTAACAATGATAGCGTATAACGGATTTTTGAATTATACAAACATGACAAGTGTTACAATACCTGACAGCGTGACAATTATCGGCAGCAGCGCATTTTCCGGTTGCACAGGTTTAACAAGTATCAGTATACCTGACAGTGTGACAAGTATCGGAAGCGGTGCATTGTCCGGTTGCACTGGTTTAATAAGTATTTCAATACCTTTTGTGGGCGCAAGCTTGAATAGTATGTTTAATTGGAGCCCTTATTGGAGCTCTTATCAGAATTCTTTTGGAAGTACAACTTCTTTTGGTTATATATTCGATGCAATCGCATCCAACTATCATTCTATACCTGCATCATTGCAAACAGTAATAATAACCGGTGGGGACAGTATCGGCTTTAATGCGTTCGCAAATTGCTCAAGCTTAACAAGCGTCACGATTCCTAACAGCGTGACCTTTATCGGCTCTTCTGCGTTCTCAGGTTGCTCAAGCTTAACAAGCGTCACGATTCCTAACAGCGTGACCAGTATCGGCTCTTCTGCGTTCTCAGGTTGCTCAAGCTTAACAAGCGTCACGATTCCTAACAGCGTGACCTTTATCGACTCTTCTGCGTTCTACAATTGCTCAAGCTTAACAAGTATTAATTTAAATTCAGATAATCCAAATTATATACTTCAAGATGGTATTTTATATAATAAGAATAAAACAAATATTATATATGTACTTACAGGAATTAGTGGAAGTATAATAATACCTAACAGCGTGACCAGTATCGATGCCTATGCGTTCCAATCTCGCTTAAGCTTAATAAGCGTCACGATTCCTAACAGCGTGACAAGTATCGGCTTTAATGCGTTCGAAAATTGCTCAAGCTTAACAAGTGTCACGATTCCTAACAGCGTGACCAGTATTGGCTCTTATGCGTTCTACGGTTGCTCAAGCTTGACAAGTATAATAATACCTAATAGCGTGACCAGTATCGGTTATGGAGCGTTCTACGGTTGCTCAGGACTAACAAGTGTCACTATACCTAATAGCGTGACCAGTATCGACTCTCACGCGTTCTCAGGTTGCTCAAGCTTAACAAGCGTCACGATTCCTAACAGCGTGACCAGTATCGACTCTCACGCGTTCTCAGGTTGCTCAAGCTTAACAAGCGTCACGATTCCTAACAGCGTGACCAGTATCGACTCTTGGGCGTTCTCAGGTTGCTGGAACTTAACAACTGTTTTTTATAGCGGAGCAAACATATCAGCTTGGAATGAAATAGTTATAAATGAAAACAACTATCTAACCAACGCAACCCTTTACTACTACTCTGCTACAAATCCCGGCACTGCAAATACACATTGGCGTTATGTTGATGGAATTCCATCAATTTGGAATTAAAAAAGGAGAATATAATATGAATAATAAATTAAAATCTTTTACTTATTTACTCATTATAGAAATAATTTTATTTACATTGGCTGCATGTCCAGGGGAAGAAGACATTCCATATCTATCAGGAATTGTAAGAATAATAGGAACGGCTCAGGTCGGGCAAACATTGACAACAGACACCAGCAAGCTAAACGGGGATGGAATAATTACTTATCAGTGGATGAGAGATAACGCTATTGTCATCGGCTCTGACAGAACTACATATTCACTAACAACAGCCGATGTTGATTCTACTGTTACAGTAACAGTAACCCGTTCAGGTTATTCCGGAAGTATAACCAGCACGCAAACAGACATTATAGTACCGTCAGAAGCAACACCAGGTCTCGCTTTCACTCTTATTTATAATACTGAATATTCAGTTTCAATAGGTACGGCAACAGCAACATTTATATCTATCCCAAAGATGTATAAGGGATTGCCTGTAACAAGAATAGAGGAAAAAGGATTTTACGAGTATACAACTATGACAAACATTTCGATACCTGACAGCGTGACTAGTATCGGTTTTTCTGCGTTCTCTGGTTGCTCAAGCTTAACGAGCATCACGATTCCTAACAGCGTGACCAGTATCGGCATTTTTGCGTTCGAAAATTGCTCAAGCTTAACGAACGTCACGATTCCTAACAGCGTGACAAGTATCGGCTATTCTACGTTCTCCAATTGCACAAGCTTAACAAGCGTCACGATTCCTAACAGCGTGACCATTATCTACAATTATGCGTTCTCAGGTTGCTCAAGCTTAACGAGCATCACGATTCCCAACAGCGTGACCAGTATCGGCATTTTTGCGTTCGAAAATTGCTCAAGCTTAACGAACGTCACGATTCCTAACAGCGTGACAAGTATCGGCTATTCTACGTTCTCCAATTGCACAAGCTTAACGAGCGTCACGATTCCTAACAGCGTGATCATTATCTACAATGATGCGTTCCGCAATTGCACAGGCTTAACAAGTGTTTTTTACGGTGGAGCAAATATCTCAGCTTGGAATGCGATAACAATTTATGACAATAATAACACATCCCTTACAAATGCAACCCGTTACTACTACTCCGTTACTAATCCCGGCACTGCAAATACACATTGGCGTTGGGTAGATGGGGTGGCGACGGTGTGGTGAGGAAAGCAAAAACTTTTATTTTTTAAAATAAAGATTTAGTTATAAGGATAATAAATTATGGATTATAAAATGATTTTCGGAGATTCTGGTATATTATTAAATATTCTTACCTTAGCAGCTTTAATAGTTATAATAATAATGCTTTTTATTACAAAAAGATCCATCACTAAAGATCATGAACGAAGAAAGAAACAAGCAACAATTGAATACTTTAATAGGACAAGTAATAACACCAGTGGACCATTAAGGATTGCTATGTCCGAAGCTTTGAATGAATCTCTGATCGAATTTTCTCATAGAACAAGTTTACCGGATGAATCAATTTGGAAAGAAAATCAAGAGTTACAAATAGCACTTTTACGCTATTTAAGATACATGGAACGTTTTTCTGTCGGTATAAAATTGAAAATTTTTGATTTTGAAACATTCTATTATGCTGCAGGAAAAGAAACATTAGAATTGTATCTACTAATTAAGAATGTACTTAACACAATAGGTCCTATAAAAAACAAATTTTGTCCTGAATATAAACTTTTATATCAAGAAATATTAGTAAGATACTATTCAAATAATTTAAAGAAAAAAAATATTTTAACATAATTATTATACAATTGTATCAAGTGGTATTGTATGATGTTCACAGAAACCATATTTCATACTTTTGTAGCGAAATAATATCTTTTCCCGAAATCATCTAACATCGTCAAGTACAAGAGCGGTCTTTGTTCAATTCCTTATTTTTACCAAACAAAAATTATAAACACACTGTGCTTTTTCAATTACAGTTTTCACCATTTCTTCATTTGGAGAAAGCTCGCTGGGATAACGAACAGCAACGCCATAAGGGATTAAATTTGTGCATTGAATCATTATTCTCGCTCATAAAGAAGCACTCCCTTTTCAACAATAATTCTTTCCAGTGTCGGCAGGACGATACGCTTTTCAAAATGGGATTATTTAAATTTATCCTCGAAATTGTGGCTTGCTTACGCTTGACAATACTATCGCACTGTAATACTATTATAACAGGAAGGATTTAATGATACAGAGTTTCGGGGATAAAGAAACTGAGGCATTATTTAACCGCGAACGGATAAAAAAACTACCTCAGAATATGTATCAGCAGGCAAGAAGAAAATTATTAATAATTCATGCCGCAACTAACGAAAATGATCTTTGTATTCCACCGGGAAATCATTTTGAAAAATTAAAAGGCAGAAAAAAAGGATTATGCAGTATTCGTATTAATAAGCAATGGAGAATTACTTTTAGGTGGTCAGCTGGAAATGCCAACGATGTATTAATCGAAGACTACCATTAGGAGGCTGTTATGAAAAAGAAACTGGATTTAATTCCTCCCGGAACTATATTACAGGAAGAGTTTATGGAACCTTTGGGGATTACTGCATACAAGTTAAGCAAGGAAATCAAAGTGCAGCAAACCGCTGTCAGCCAGATAATTAAAGGCAACCGCAGGATAACAGTAGATATGGCATTACGGCTCTCTATATACTTTGGAAATTCCCCGCAATTCTGGCTTAATCTTCAAAATTATTTTGATCTTGAATCCGAAACTGAAAAAAAGAAATATCTAATTAAAGAGATTGCTCCCTACAACGAAGCAGCTGAAATACAACCGGTGTATACAATTAAAAGAAAATAGTGATTATGACCTCTATGTTGTACTAAAAAATGAGGATGTAAGGCAAAAGAAAATAATGTTTTACCGTTTCCATTACTTATAGAAAAATCGCCGAATAGAATAATATCCATGCCTATTATTAAATCAAATCCTTGATTTAGATTACAAATCATTACATTTACTTCATCAACCATAACCATATTAGGAAGTCCAATAGAAATTTTTGCTATATTAAAAACATGGGCTTCAGTCAGTAAACGTATAGCAAGAAAAGGGTTATCCTGTTTAAATGCAAAATGTTTACGTTTAGGCATTGACAAATGGTGAAAGTTGGAATATTTTCTCTTCCTGCGAGCCCATAACTAAATTTGTGTAAAACGCTATACTGCCAAGGAGGAAGTATGGCGATAACAAAAGAAATACTGGATGAATTACTAAAGGACTGCAACAGTCCTGACGAATTCTACGGACCGGACGG
>Ga0209755_10002958_pt1 | contig 22085 bp, 16 predicted proteins | sample TergutCo191P1_FD_187301 | JGI IMG/M metagenome (GOLD analysis project Ga0209755, IMG submission 187301) | Cornitermes sp. P1 segment gut microbial communities from Petit-Saut dam, French Guiana - Co191P1 (SPAdes) (version 2) | ecosystem: Host-associated > Arthropoda: Insects > Digestive system... | reverse complement strand
ATTCTGCTTTTGTATATTTGGTAAAGGATTATGTAAAGTCTATGGGTTTGAGCAAGGCAATTCAACGAGCCATGGATGACTGCATACGCCAGAATGTGTTGAAGGATTTTTTGGAGAGGCACTCTCAGGAGGTTTACAATATGCTTTATGGTGATTGGGATATGGATGAGGCTCTTGATGTTAGATTCGAGGAAGGTGAGGCCAAAGGTATTGCCATTGGCGAGGCTCGGGGTAGGAGCGAAGGTCATGAAGAAGTCCTTGACCTCGTGGCACAAGGCTACGATTATGAGCAAATTAAGGATATCTTGAAGCGGTCCGGTTGGAGATAACGTAGTTTTGAAGGATTTTTTGGAGAGACACTCTCAGGAGGTTTACAATATGCTTTATGGTGACTGGGATATGGATGAGGCTCTTGAGGTTAGATACGAGGAAGGCGAGGCAAAAGGTATTGCCATTGGCGAAACTAGAGGCCAAAATGAAGTCCTCAACCTTGTGGCACAAGGCTACGATTACGAGCAAATCAAGGATATCTTGAAGCGGTCCGCTAAGAAGTAGCATATAACCCAATGCGTATGGGTCATATTAAAACTTAAAAACCCCCACTCCTTGCGGCGTGGGGGTTTTTGAAATCTTTACGCTATTGCGATATTACTGCATGCTAATGCCGTTCAATGTAATTGCAGTAGCTGTATTGCCAGAAGAAGAAACAAGAATCGCAACGAACTCACCTTTAGAAGTTTTGAGCAAGAAACCAGTGTTCGCAGTACCGCTGAACTCTTGTACAAATTCGCCTTCAGTAAGCGCAGTCATCATGCCAATAAACGGTGCAATATCTTGCCAAGTTGTAGCACTATTCAGAACGGTCATACCTTCATTAGGAATTACCCAACCGCCAATACCGTATGGCTTGTAAGTGCAATCAGGGTCTACGTTATAGTCTTCATCAACATCGCAGAATTCCTCAATCATAGCCCAGAACAAATCGGTAGTAGCATCAAAAGCAGGGTTTGTATTTGCTGCCATAGATATATTGCCTACTGTTGCCGGAGTATAAATTTTGCGGTCAGGAGTCACGGTTCCACTAAAACGAGCAATAAGATCAATATCCTTTACTGTCGTTTTTGTTATCGTAGCACGAGTAAATGTTTTTCCTTCATCAGCATCTGCAAAACTTGCAGCACTTTCGGAGAGGTCCATTTTGCTCTTATCTAGCGGAGTGCCACTGCCGCTTGTGCAACTATAATTGGACAGAGTTTTTTCGGGAGATACCAAAGCGGTACCTACTTCAAACTCAGCTTTAATAACAATTTTTAAAGATGCAATTGTTGTGGTGTTATTTAAAGCATCGCAGACACTCTCAGTGGTATGTCCAGCAAGATTAACTTCTTTAGTGCCTATTCCAGTTAATGCCGGCACAAAATCTATTGCTGTGCCATTTGCAGTAATTGTAACAGCTTTAACTGTATTGCCTTCGGTAGCAACAATTTTACCACCAAGCAAAACACCGAGTTCTGCATCATCAACAACTGTCAACGCAGGGTTGAAAGCACCACCCACATCTTCTGAATTGCTACCATCATCCGAGCAGGACATTGAAAGTGCGGTTAAACCAGCTAACCCTAAAAGGGCTATTTTTTTTGTAAACATAATAGGACTCCTATTTTGAAAATTTTCATGAATAAATATAGAAAATTTTAAAGGCTTTGGAAAGGGTAAAAATAAAAAAACCCACCTATTTAATGGTAGGTGGGTCAAATTTGAGCATTTTTTTTGAAATTATCTACCGGCAGCCTTTTTAGCAGCTTCTCTCGCAGCGGCTTTTGCAGCTTCCTTAGCATCTTCCTTAGCAGCGGCTTTAGCAGTTTCCTTAGCAGCTTCTTTTGCAGCTTCTTTTGCAGCTGCAGGCTTGGCGGCGGTTTTCTTTACTGCACCTTTTGCGGAAGCTGCGGCTATAGAGTCGGCTTCGGCTGTGGAATCTGCAATTCTCTTTGCTTCAGCTTCCGCTAAAGCTATAGAATCTGCGGTTCTCTTTGCCGTTGCCTCTGCATCAGCGGCAATTTTCGCATTAGCCTCTGCTATAGAGTCTGTTCTACGCTTCTCTGCCGCCAGCTTTTCGGCTTCGGCCTTTTTCTTGTCTTCACCGCAGGCCGTGAAAGCCAGGGCGATCGATGCTACAACTGCTATTTTAGCAATTTTATTCATTTGAGGAACCTCTTGGTTAAAGCTTTGTCTTAAAATATAGCAATTTTTACGGTTTTTGTCAAGTGCCATTATTCTAAAAATCTTAACATTCTGCTTTTTTCACTTATCTCCGGCAAAGAATCTATCTCCGCAAGAGCCTTTTGAACCGAACTCTCCAAGGCCTTTTCCGTGATAACAACTATATCCACCTTCTCACGATTCTTCGTGTTCTTCTGCAAAATAGACTCTATCGAAATCTCATTCTCACCCAAAATCCCCGTAAGCTTGGCCAGAACACCATAGTTATCCTTAGTTATAAAACGGAAATAATAACGTGCGCTGGTCTCCCCTATCGGTACCAAACTCGCCGAATTCTTCTTTTGAAACCAACCCATAGGTAAAGGCTCCAAATGACCGGACTCCACAGAGCGAGCCAGCGATACAAGGTCGGCAACCACAGAACTCGCAGTCGGCAACCTTCCGGCACCGGCTCCCGTTTGCAAAGTCGGGCCCAAATTATCGCACTGTAAATACACCGCATTCAACACATATTTAACACCCGCAAGCAAATGATCATTGAGCACAATGCACGGATGTACCCTTGCATCAACTTTGTCACCAACCTTGTTGTACAAGCCCAAAAGCCTAACTACACCACCAAGCTCCTGAATAAATTGAATGTCTTGAGCAGTGATGTTACGAATTCCCGACACATGAATTTTTTCAAAATCCACAAAACTTCCGCTGCAAAGGCTCGCCAAAATCGCAGTCTTGTGCGCAGAATCTATGCCGTCTATGTCAAAAGAAGGATCTGCCTCCGCAAAACCAAGCCTTTGAGCATCTTTCAAAACTTCTTCAAAAGACAAACCCTCAGCAGACATCCTTGTTAAAATATAGTTGCAAGTCCCATTGATTATGCAGCTCAGTGATTCAATATTGTTGCCAACCAAACTCTCCTGCAAACTGCGAATTATCGGGATGCCGCCACCAACGGATGCTTCAAAAAGAACATGGCAGCCTTTTTTTTCTGCCAACGGAAAAATTTCGTGGCCATGCTTTGCCAGCAATGCCTTGTTCGCTGTTACAATATGCTTTCCGTATTCAAGTGCTGTTTGAATCCACTTAAAAGGCTGTTCATAACCTCCGGCGAGTTCGCATATCACAGAAACGGATTCGTCTTCCAAAAGCTCGTTAGCATTTGTGAATACTTTATAGCCCTTGGCCTTGAACGGCGCAAGCTCTTCTTCTGTTTTTGCCGCAACTCCGGCTATTTCCAAAAGAAGACCAAATTTCGCATGAAATTCATCTCTCTTTTTCTCTATTATTTCAATGACACCGCCACCAACGGTGCCAACTCCGATTATACCTATGCGCATGAAGGGAATTTAGAAAAATTCACTATTGCCCCGCAGTAAAGATTCTTTGCGTAGTTTGCCCCACATCAATTGTTGTTGTTTGCCCGCTACCCCATCTCAATACCATAGGAACGCCGGGGTAAGCTTTGAATGTTACGCTTGAGCCGGCAAAGCTCGGTATGAATAAACCGTCAACGTGAGTATAGCCGCTTATGGTAATATCAACAGGCGAGCTTAAATTAAAATGCGATGTTATTTCCGATTGCATGGCCGCAGGACGGCTATTGGCAAAACTTTGAATTGTGCTAAGAGGACGATGCTCCGGTGGGCTCCATCTTTCCCTGTCATATGTGAGTTCGCTGTTTATGTCTGACATCAGCTTAGTTATTCTCGCATTAACTCTTGTTGAAGTAAAATACGTTGCTATCAAAAGAGAGAAACGATTTATAAACGCATTCTCGTAATTCTTGTTTGTCAAAAGCCTGCGCAAAATCAAAGTTGAATTCCTTGGATTTGGCCAGCCGTATTTCTGGCAACCATCAGTTTCAGTAGTGACTACCCTGAGCATTGTCCAACCCTGGCAAGCTTCTGTGCCCCAACTGCCAAAGCCATGGTCGGTATCATGCATAAAGAATCTCCACTTAGTAGATGCGGAATTAGTTGTATTCCACACTTTTACATTTTTTCCCGGCCAGTCTCTGTCGTTATAAAATATTCTGCTCTGGAAGTGATCGGTAAAATTATCCACGTCAATTCTTTCTTTCAAAGTTTCCAAATGCGCATCGCTTAAAGTAGTAATGCTGTTAAGCCAACTGAGAATACTCTGATAATCTGCTGCCGAGCCTCGGCTAACTTCCAAACCACTGCTATTTACAGTCGGATCCACAATCTTCACCAGATTTATGTAATCTTCATTGATATTGTAGTTTGTCTCATAATAATCGCCGTTTGAACGCTCGCGCAAATTATGTATGCCGTAATACCTTCCGTTGTAATACACAATCACCGCACGGCCCTTTTGGTAATCTATGCCCATACCTTCTGTTAACGAAGTCATCAACATATCGCGTATATAATCATTTTCCCAGTTGTTGCCGTTGTTGCGCAAAACAAAATGCTTAAATTTTGTCAATTGCGGATAGTCGGGGAACAGAGGATATTGTATGTTCTTTTGCCCATACTTTTCCTTAAAGCTAACCGAAACAGGTTTCTTTGGCCATGCTCTTGATGCTGAACCCATAGGGCCAAGTTCCGCCGGATGGCTCCATTTGTGTTCTACATTATTTTCAAAAAAGTCCACATGAATTGGCATTTCAAAATCCCCGCTGTTTTGACTTATGCCGTCATATATGCTCTTGAAATTGCTTGGAGCTGCTATGGACACAATCGGCAAACTCGGCTTTCTTGTTCCGCCAATGTTGCTACGGATAAGATATGTTCGCATAATAGGCTCGCTGGGATAAGCTCCGGAGAAGAATTGCGCGCAACGCAGAATGGAATTGGAGTCTAAGGTAATTGCATTGCCGGGTTTCATGGAACTGTTAACCGTTGGCAAATCACCTGTTCTTTCGCAGTAAATATTTTCCGGTATGGTAAACGAGAGGCTGGATGTATAGAAACCACTCGGCGGAAGAATGTTTGCCGGAGGAGGCTGCACTTGGCCTGCGTAAGTTTCGTCTGAATTTTTGGCTCCGGGTGTCGGAGGTTTGTGAAATGTCCATTCTGTGGAACCGTTCTTTTTTCCATAAGACAATTCTCTTGTTCCCTCGCGATATGTTATGGAATCTTTTATTTGATTTTGCGTATTGATCAAAAATATTTTTCCACCTGCGTTCTTCAATTCAAAATTCGTGTGGGGCTTATTTGTTCCAATGGGATCAGGTCTGTTTTTGCCGGAGAAAAATACCACAAGATAACTGTTAGGCTGAACCTTCACATTGCCGAACTTCCAAGTTGCGACATTCTGATTCTCGGTTAGCACAAAGCCTCTGAGGTTGACCACCGTGTCATTAGGATTGTAAAACTCCACCCAATCAGGATCCGCACCGTCTTCATCTTTATAACCCGAATTCATGGTGTGGATTTCGTTAAAAAGTACCGTTCTCAATTCAAGGACTTCCGGCTCTAAAGAAGATGAAGATGAAAATGAGCTGCTGGACCCACCAGAAGGACTGGAGTTGTTAGACCCACCGGAAGAGCTGAGATTATGAGGACCACCGGAAGAGCTTGGATTACTAGGATCACTAGGCCCTCCTTGACCGGGATCGTTCGGGGTTTCATAAGGCGGCGGAAGCTCGCTCTCCGAACAGGAGAACAGGAGCGCAAGCAACAGAAGCCAAAACATCTTTTTCATAATCACCTCCTAAAATTCAGCTACCAATTCCGAAATTTGACCCGCTGTAATAGTTCGTTCTGCTGCAGTTACTCCATCGCTCCATTTTTTGAAACTTGCACCTTGGGCTTTTAGCGTTATGGGAACAGCAGGATAAACTTTGATTGTAGCGGTTGTACCGAGCATTGGTAAATTGTGAACTAAAATTTTTCCGTTTCCGCTGACAGAAAGAGTCAGGTTTTGCGGAGTTGATAAACCGAAAAACTGCTGAATTTCCGTTTGCATTATAGCTGGGCGGCTATTGCCAAAATTCCTGATGCTGCTAAGGCCCAGTCCGTCTGCCTTTGCTCCCCACCGATTCTGGTCGTGCGGAATTTCGGTTTGTATGGCTGCCATAAGCACATCTATTCTTGCGTTAACCCTGGCAGGCGCAAAATATGTCGCAAGCAAAAGCGAGAATCTGTTTATAAATGCGTTTTTATAATCCGGATTTTCAAGAAGCTTGCGAAGAATCAAAGTTGACTGTAACGGATTGGGCCAACCGGCTTTATCACAACTCGCACGGTTCGGGTCAATCACAAGAGCAAGCATCCCGATGTTTTGGCAAGTGTACGTGCCATAGCTACCAAAACCGTGATCCGTATCATACATAAAAAATTTCCACTTTGACGGAGGCGAATTTCTGCGCCACATTTTCATATTGTTTCCCGGCCAATCTCTGTCGTTATAAAATATTCTGCTTTGATAGTGGTTGGTAAAATTATCCACATCTATTCTTTCTTCAAGTTTTTTCATATTATCGTTGGTTAACGTTGCTTCTTCAAGCCAACGCAGAATATCTTTATAGTCCGCATCGGAGCCTTTGCTCACCTCGCCGCCGGCTTTTACCAAATCTATGTAATCTTCATCTATGCCGTAGTTGGTTTCATAGTAGTCGCTGTTTGAACGTTCCCGCAAATTATGTATGCCATAGTATTCGCCGTTGTAATACACTATCGCAGCGCGGCCTTTTTGATAGTCTATTCCCAATCCCTCGGTCAGCGAAGTCATGAGCATATCGCGTATATAATCATTCGGATAGTTATTGCCGTTGTTGCGCAAAACAAAATGCTTGAATTTTGTCAGGTGCGGATATTCGGGAAACAGAGGGTATTTCAGATTTTTTTGCCCATAGCCTTCTCTGAAAGTGAGAACAACGGATTTTTTCGGATTCATCCTGGACCAATTACCCATAATTCTGATACCCGCCGGATAGCTCCACTTATGGTTTGCGCCGTTCTCAAAGAAATCCAGATGTACGGGAAGCTCTTTGTCCGAATGATAGTTCGCACCAAAATGAGGTTCTTCAGGACTTGCATTTGGACCGGCTTTGTACAAGCCATACGTATTATCAAACATATCAAACGGGTCAACGGCTATGGAAACAATAGGCAAATCCGGCAATCTCCCGAAAATGTATGTTCGCATAACAGGGCTGCTGGGATAAGCTCCGCTTACGTATTGAACGCAGCGCATAATTGTGGTTTGGGTCAAAGTATGGGTGGAGCCCGGTTGCATGGCACCGGTTTCGGTTGGAAATTTACCTGTTCTTTCGCAGTAAATGTTTGCTGGCAATGTAAATGTGAGCGCAGATGCATAATGACCGCTCGCCGGAATGCTGTTTGCCGCAGGCGGTTGGGCTTGCCCCGCGTAAGTTTCGTCTGAGTTTTCAAAACCTGGCGTTGGCGGTTTGCTGAATACCCATTTTTCATCTTTTTTTGCATAAGACAAATCTTTTATCCCTGCAGGGTATGCAATGGAATCTTTCAGCTGACCTTGCGGGTCAAGCAAAAATAACTTTCCGCCGTTGTTCCGAAGTTCAAAAGATGTGTGAAAATTTCCGCCCTGTTTACGTGCAATGATAGAATTAAAGGAAAAATCCACTGTCCCGTAATTATTTCCATTGTTTGAAAATCTAAGCCCATAAATTTTCGATAAATCAGGAAAATCCGTGCCTTGCGGAATATCCACAGTATATAAATCATTTTGCTGCCCGGTACCGGTTATTACAGTTGACCAAGACTCCCAGTCATTAAGACCATCTTGAGCAAGGCGCATTTCAAGCCTGGAGTCTTTGCTCACATAACCGCTTAACAAAATCAGGTTCGCATCGGCAATACTCTTTTTGTTTAAATCCAGCATAACTACCGCACTGGACCAACCAAGCAAAGGATTGTTCACAATTACAAGTTTGCCCGTAAGCCCTGTGCTTTCGGAGAAGGTGGACTGCGCCGTGCTTCCGCCCGGCGGACTGCTTTGATTGTCTGCCCAAGACCAGTCATACGAACCACGTATTAAATCTGTGTCTCTATTTGTCATGTCGGGGCTTGATATGTTTTTACCGGAGAAAAATACTATAAAATAACTATGCGGCTGTATTTGCACATCGCCAAAAGTCCATAAAGGTACATCTGCATTGTCGGTTAGCGAAAAGTCTTTGAGGTTGATAACCGTGTCATAGGGATTGTAAAATTCCACCCAACCAGGATTATTGCCAAACTCATCTTTATAATCCGCATTTGCAATCTTAATTTCGTTAAACTGTACCGAGTTTCTTTCCATAGTCCTTGGCGTATAAGACGAAGAACCATTGCTATCGGAACAGGAGAACAGAAAAACCAAAGGCAAAAGCAACAATATTTTTTTCATAATCCCCTCCGAAAATATTCTATTGTCAAAGCCAGCCCTTCTTCCAAATTTATTTTAGGTTCCCAATTCAAAATTTTTTTCGCTTTTGAAATATCGGGTTGGCGGTGTTTGGGATCATCGCTTGGCAAAGGCTCTTTGATAATTTTGCTTTTGCTGCCTGTTAATTTGATAACTTTTTCCGCAAGTTCCAGAATTGTGAATTCGCCGGGATTGCCTATGTTTATGGGGCCAACGCTCTGAGTTTGTTCCATGGTGAGCAAAATAGCTTCTACCAAATCACTTGCAAAGCAGAAGGAACGTGTTTGAGAACCGTCTCCGTAAACGGTTATATCTTTGTTTTGAAGAGCCTGCACTATAAAGTTAGAAACAACCCTGCCGTCATTCGGGTGCATTCTGGGGCCATAAGTGTTGAAAATGCGAACAATGCGAATATCAACTTTGTTCTGGCGGTGATAATCCATAAAAAGAGTTTCCGCAACTCGTTTGCCTTCATCGTAGCAACTGCGAATGCCAATGGGGTTCACATTTCCCCAATACTCTTCCGTTTGCGGATGCACAGTTGGATCTCCGTAAACTTCACTGGTGCTTGCCTGCAAAATTCTGGCCTTAACTCTTTTTGCCAGCCCGAGCATATTAACGGAACCAAGCAAGCTTGTTTTTATGGTTTTCACAGGATTATACTGATAATGTACCGGCGAAGCCGGGCAAGCGAGGTTGTAAATTCTATCTACTTCAAGCAAAATGGGCAGAGTAATATCGTGGCGAACAAGTTCAAAGCGCGAATTGCCGATAAGGTGCTCAATATTTTTTTTGTTACCGGTAAAATAGTTATCCAGGCAAATAACATCATGCCCCTGCTCAATGAGCCGGTCGCACAAATGCGAGCCTAAAAAACCCGCTCCGCCCGTAACCAAAATACGCATTCTTGCCTCACACCATTGTGGCTTTCAGTTTTGCTTCTGCAACTCTATCTGCGCCAACAAAAATTTTTCCGTCAAAGGTTATTATGCCGCGCCGGAACTCTTCCAGCTCGGCTTCTATCCTCAAAGAATCGCCAGGGCGAACCGCACGGCGAAATCTGCAAGCATCAACTCCCATAAATGCAGGTCTTTTTCCTTTGGATTCCTCTTCAAACTTCAAATATGCCAAAATGCAACCGGCCTGTGCCATGGCCTCTACCTGCAAAACACCCGGCATAACAGGGTCGCTGGGGAAATGGCCGGAAAAATAAGGTTCATTAAAAGACACATTTTTCAAACATGTAATCTTAGCTTTTTCGGCATCGGGCTCAAAGCTTAAAACCCTGTCTATAAGCAAAAACGGGTAGCGATGCGGCAAAAGCTGTAAAATAGCAGCATAATCAAGCAAGCAGTCCTTAGCCTGCGGTTTTGGCAACGTCTCTAAGAGTGACATAAAACCTCCTGTCTAATTTTAGTAATATAGCAAACTAGCGACTCTTTCTCACCTTTACCGGCAATATTCCCATGGCTTCGCGATACTTGTTTACTGTTCTGCGGGCTACTTTTAAGCCGCGTTTTTCCAGAAGTTCGGAGATTTCCTGGTCTGAGAGGGGGGTTTTCTTGTTTTCTTTGGTTATCAAATCCTTAATGCCGTCTTTTATTTTCACATTGCTCACTTCAGAGCCATCGTCCTGAGCAACGCCGGAAGAGAAGAAGGTTTTCAGCTCAAAAATGCCATAAGAGGTTTGAACATATTTTCCATTTGTAACTCTGTTCACAGTGCTCACATTTCTATTCACCTCATCTGCAACATCCTGCAAAATCATTGGTCTCAAGTGTTGCGGGCCACGTGCAAAAAAATCGTATTGGCGGCGCACTATGGAATTCATAACCAAAAGCATTGTTTCTTTGCGGCTAGCTATGCTTCGCATAAAAATATTCGCCGAGTTCAATTTATTCCTTATCCATGATTTTTCCGTGCCGTTTACAGATTTTGTTTTTAGCAGGCTTCTGTAAGATTCGTTTATCTTCAATCTGGCTCTTGTACCGTCTCTCAGCGACACACTGAAGGAGCCGTTAGGCTCCCTTTCCACAATAAAATCCGGAGTTACATAAGAGAGTTTTGATGCCTGAATTTGAGTAAGCGGGTGCGGATTCAATTTTGCCAGTTCCTTCACGGCATTGGTTACTTCCTGGGCAGAGATGTTCATAGCTTTTGCTAATTGCACATAGCGCAGTTCAAGGAGCAGTTCATAATGATTTTCCAGAATGTCAATAGCAACCGTTGAAAATTCTTCAATTCTTTTCGCCTGTATTATCAGGCAGTCGCGCAAATCAAATGCGCCTATTCCGGGTGGTTCCAAACTGCGCAGCACATCAAAGGCTTCCTTAACCTCGTTCGGAGCTTTTTGCAAAGTTTTTTCGTTTCGCAAAATATCGTCTATGGCTTTTATGTATGAACTTTTATTTACAATATCTGTTTTTTCATATTTGTGTTCGTTTTCATCGCGCAAAAATCCGTTATCGCCAACACAGCCTATTAAATACATAAGGCATTCGAGAACTTCCGGGCTCAAATTATGGTCTTTCAACTGGTTCAGCAGGTATTGCTGAATGTCCAAATCGTAGCTTTGCGGGCGTTCCCAATCTTCTTCGTCCGGGTCGCGCATGCTAAAATCTTCCGGCTCCGCATCTTTGAATCCATCCTGAAAATAATCATCCCAGTCAATATCTGATTTTTTATCGGGATCATCCAAAAGCCCTATATCCGAATCCGAGTTAATATTTTTTTCTTCGTTTTCGTTTTCATCAATTTCCGTTTCTGCATTTTCGTCAATTTCCAAAAGCGGATTTGTTTCCAGTTCCTGTTGAATTGCAGCTTCCAGTTCCAATGAACCCATTTGCAAAATTTGCGCCGTAAGTATTGCCTGCGCAGATAGTTTCTGGTCTAACCGTACTCCTTGCGATATGTTCATTTGCATAGGCATTGTGCGCTTCTACCCATTCGCTTTTTCCAGCAAATCATCTATTTCCGTCAGAGCTTCGTCGTAATTGCCAATCAAAACATTTTGCAAAATGCTGTCTACCTGGGCAATTCCCTGCAACTCGTTCACAGCCTTGTTAATAACATCTATTGAATTGGGGCTCATGGCTTTAAGAGCTGCGCTTAATTGAACAAGAATTTCAGTGTCCAAAGTTTTTTTGTCTGTTCTTTCTCCAAGACGTTGCTCTATATTGTTTAAAAGATATTTTAAATCCATCAAAAAATGAGCGGTATGCAATTTAATGTACTCCACATCACCGCTATTTCCGGCTAATTCCAATGCCTTCGCAGTATCGGATATTTCCTTGGCTCCAATGCTGGCGGCTGCGCTTTTCAAAGCATGAACATAGATGGTATATAACTGATAATTATCCGTTTCCAAACATTTTTCAATTTCCTTTATCTTCTGAATGCCATCCTTGTGAAACACGGCTAGCGTTTGCAATTTCAATTCATTTAATTTATCTTCATCGCCAAATGCGTTTTTTGCCTCTTCCTGCTTTTCTTTTGGAATCCAATTCTCCAAAACAGCATTGAGTTTAATCACATCAATAGGCTTTGATAAAAAACCATCAAATTTATTTTCCAAAAGCATTTCTTTTGTACCAACAATCGCATTGGCAGTCAAAGCGATAATCGGTAACTTGTACCCTAAATCTCTTATGCGCTCAGTAGTCTCCACTCCATCCATTTCAGGCATCATCTGGTCCATAAATATTAAATCGTAAATAGAACCGTCTGTGATTTTTTTTATGCCATCTTGACCGCTCAAGGCAGTTTCAATCTGCATCTTGTATGGCAACAGCAAACCTTCGGCTACTTTCAAATTTGTTTCCACATCATCAACAATAAGAACCTTTGCTTTGGGCGCAATGAATTTTACAGTGAAAACAGCAAACGCTGCGGTATTTTTTATTGTTGCCGTTTGCTCGTGCAAACGTATTTTTTGCGGCAGTGTAATGATAAATTTGCTGCCCTTGCCGTATTCCGACTCAACGCTTACTTTTCCATCCATCGCCTCAATGATATTTTTTGTTATGGAAAAGCCAAGCCCAATAGCGGACAGCTTCTCAACATCTTCGGATTTCATGCCTTTACCGCTATCAACTACCTCTATGGTCAGGCAAATTGTATCTTCCTCTCCTATCTCTCCTCTCACTGAAAAAGAAATAAAACCCTCATTGGTATATTTAATCGCATTGCCCAAAATATTCAGCAATGCCTGCCTTATTCTTGTTTCATCGCCAAAAAGCGCATTAGGTATGTTTTTACCTATATCCACATCAAAACGCACCTTGGAACCTATAAGCCTTATTTTTATAATGCTTATCACATCGTTTATTAAAGATGAAAAACAATAGTCTCTCGGAACAATTTCCATGTGCCCGCTCTCAACTTTTGAAAGATCCAAAATATCGTTGATTGTGGACAGAAGGTCAGAACTGGCACGCTTAATAGCAATAATCTCTTCGCGAATGTTATTTGACACATCTTTACGCAGAGCAAGTTCCGCCATTCCGGCAATTATGTTCATAGGCGTGCGAATTGTATGGCTCATTCTTGCGAGAAAAACATTCTTTGCGCGATTGCTGTGTTCTGCCTGTTCCTTAGCCGTAATAAGTTCCGTAATATCGTTAATGCTGCCAACAACATCTGTTATAACACCTTCGCTGTTGTAAATTGGCGTTGTATGAACTTGATACACACCATGTTCCGTTTTGGAAATCCATTTTTGCGCACCATCTTTAAATGTTTTTTCAATATATTCAACTACTTCGGAATGTATAGGATTTTTAGGCGTATCACCAAGTTTTTTCCCCATAAAGCGCGAAGGATCAAACCCAAGTTTTTTCAGGTATATGCCATCGAACATGGTTATTTTGCGGTCTCTGTTTACGCTCCATATAATACCGGAGTTGTTGGTTACCACAGTTGATAAAAGTTTATTCTGCTCAACAATCTTGCTCTCCATCTGTTTGTGATCACGCATATCGCGGATGCAGGCCACAAGCAATGTTTTTTCGTCATATACAACTCGCTCAAGCGTGACTATAACCGGTAACGGAGAACCGTCTGCCAAGTTATGCACCCATTCAAAAACGCATCTGCCTTCCTTAAGTGTTTGAATTCCATACTCAATGGTGGCTTCGGCAGAACTCCGCCCATCCGGCTGAAATTTCGGCGAAAGATCTTTTTCAAAACGCTCAAGGAACTCCGCTTTATCTTTTACTTGAAAAAGTCGCACAGCTTCGTTATTGCAGTCAAAAATTTGATCTGCTTCTCCATTTCCTATAAAACAAGCCACAGGAAGCGCATCCAGCATAACCTTTACGCGTTCATAGTCTTTTTTATATTCCTGAGTCATCCTCAAGCTCCCTTGACAAATTCATCTGATACTTCAAGGAATAAATCTAGTAAAACAGGATCAAAGTGTGTACCTCTCCCCTCTTTTATAATGTCAACCGCCTCTTTATGCGTAAAAGCCTTCTTGTAAGGACGATTAGAAGTTAAAGCGTCATAAACATCGGCTATGGCTAGCAAACGACCCTGAAGGGGAATCTCTTCGCCCTTCAACCCTTTTGGATAACCGCTGCCATCCCATTTCTCGTGGTGAGTTGCGGCAAAAATACCCGCATGCTCCAAAAAGGCCTGCTCCGCAGAGTTCTTCTTTAAACCATCTATTACTTGCTCGCCAACAACGGTATGCTTTTTGATCTCCTCAAACTCTTCTTCCGTAAGCTTGTCTGGTTTTTGAAGAATATTGTCTTTAATAGCTATCTTGCCTACATCGTGCAGTTGAGCGGAGTACAAAACCAAGTCCCTGTCCCATGATGATATTTCTTCAATGTGCAAATCTCGTTTCATCATAGCATTCAGCAATATGCTCAGATAATGCGTTGTTCTTTCAATATGGCCGCCTGTTGCATAATCGCGTTTTTCAACCAGCTCAACCATTGTTTTCAAAATAGCGTTTTGCAGTTTAACAACCGATGTTGTCTTTGCCTTTACTATTTCTTGCAGGTTGTTGTTATAGTTAATCAACTCCAGATGAACTTCTATGCGTTTGCGCAAAAGCGGAGCGGAAAAAGGCTTGGTTATGTAGTCTATCGCGCCCAAAGACAAACCTTCCAGTTCGCTGTTTCCATCGGTTTTTGCCGTTAAAAAAATAACGGGTATGCCACTGGTCTCACGCTTGGACTTTATCGCTTTTATCACTTCGTATCCGTTCATCTCCGGCATTGCTACATCTAAAAGTATCAAGTCCGGGGTGTTCATTTCCAGAGCGTTCAAAAGGCGAGCGCCGGAGTTAAAAGTGAGAACATTATAGTGTTCCGCAAGAGCAGCCCTACCTACAATCAGATTAGTTGCATCATCGTCAACTAAAAATATGCTTCTTTTATCTGAGCTCATATTTTTCTATCTCCAATTTTGCCTCATCGTATTTGCCTACAAGCATATTTTGCAGAATACTTTCTGCCTGTGCATATTCACGCAAATCGTTTACGGCTTTGTCCATTGCATCAATATCAAAATTTTCAATCGCCTCTTTCAATTTTAACAATTTCTCAGGGTCTATAGGCGTTTCCGGTTTCTCTTTGAGAACCATGCTTATATCGTCTAAAAGCGTTTGCAAATGTGTTAAAAATTCCGGAGAGTGTATTTTTATAAAATCAAAATTTTTCTGCCGCCCTGCTATTTCCAAAGCTTTAGCTTCATAGGATATTTCATCGGCTCCTATGCTTGCAGAGGCACTTTTCAATGCGTGAACATAAGTTATGAACAATGAATAATTGTCCGTTTCCAAACATTTTTTTATCTCTTCAATTCTGTAAGTTCCGTCTTTATGGAATACGGCGAGCGTTTGCAAATAATTATCAAACGACCCGCCTATAATATCAACACCCCTTTTAATATCTACTCCTTCAATTCTAATAGATTCATGTAGGTTGTCTTCTTTGCGAATCTGCTCTTCAACAAATTCCCGTTTTTTCTCCGGAATCCACTTTTTTAAAATAATATTTAATTTAGCCATGTCAATGGGCTTTGATAAAAAGTCATTAAATCCGTTTGCTAAAAACATTTCCCTTGCACCGGCAACCGCATTGGCTGTCAATGCTATAATCGGAGATTTGCAACCCATTTCTCTTATTAACTTGGTAGCTTGCACACCATCCATCTCCGGCATCATATGATCCATAAAAATCACATCATAAGGGCAATTGCGGCGATCTGCCACCGAAATCCGCTCAATTGCTTCTGCTCCTGTAAGGCATAATTCAACCTGTATTTTGTAAAGACGCAGCAATCCTTCTGCTATTTTCAGGTTTGTAGGTATATCGTCAACAACAAGAGCCGTAGCTGAAGGCGCATTGAATTTTATTGTAAAGCCGGGACTTTTCGCTTCATTGTATTCAATGGGGGCAAAGGATTCAATATAGCGAACTTTCTGCGGCAGCGTAACTGTAAACGTGCTGCCCTTGCCGTATTCCGAAGTAACGCCTACAGTTCCATCCATTGCAGAAACAAGACTTTGAGTGATGGCAAGGCCAAGGCCCGTTCCTTCTATGCCTTTGTTAGCAGCTAAATCTATCTGAACAAAATCACCAAACAATTTACCTATATCATCTTGTTTTATGCCCACACCGCTATCTGTCACTTCCATTGTCAAAAGCACAGTATAATCTCCGGCGTCTTCGGATATTTTTCCATGCACGGAAAGAGAAATGGAACCCTTTCTTGTGTATTTTACCGCATTGTTCAGAATGTTGAGAAGCACTTGTCTTATTCTGGTTTCATCTCCGTAAAGCGCATTTGGTATATTGCTGTCTATGCTTACATTAAATTCGACCAAAGAACCTACAAGTCTCGTTTTTATAATGCTTGTCACATCGTTCACCAAAGATGAGAATAAATAGCTCCTGGGAACAATCTCCAGCTTTCCGTTTTCAATTTTTGAAAAATCAAGAATATCGTTTATTATGGATAACAGATTTTCACCGGCCCGTTTAATAGTTATCACTTCTTCACGTACGGTGTTGGAAATATCACTTCCCAGCAAAGCCATATCTGCCATACCTATGATGGCATTCATTGGAGTGCGTATTTCATGGCTCATTTTTGCCAAGAACAACGACTTTGCGTGGTTAGCTGCCTCTGCCTGGGCTGTGCGAATTTTCACAAGTTCTTCAAGCCTTTTGTGTTCATTGCGCTTTATAAGCAATAAAGCAATCGCAAGAATAAACACACAGAAAAACAGAATTGATACGCCTATAAGCCAGGGACGCTGCGCCTGCGCAATTTTTCCTTGATAATCGTAGGTTTTAAGATACCACTGTTCCGAAATGCTGCGTATATTTATAATTTGAAGTGCCTTGTTGAAAATAGAACATAAAACGGCATGGTCCTTGTTGAATCCGAAGTAAGACTCGGCAGTGCTGTCAAACACAAGATTTGCCTTATAACCGGAATATTCATGAAAGTTTGTCAAGGCGAGTAACCTGCGCCGGTTGGATATAACCAAATCAACCTCATCGTTTTCCAAAGCGTCAAAAGCCGCACTTGCGCTTTCATAATCTATCGTATGCTTATGATTGGGAAACCAGTTTCTGAACATTTCGGCATAAGCTGTGTTGCGCGGCAAACCAATTCTTGCATTTAAAACTTCTTTAAACGTTACATTTGGCATTTTGGATTTGGACAAAAGCGCGTAACTGTCTGCCATGCTCAGAACATCAGTCCACAAAAAGCCTTCTGCGCGCCGTTCTTTCGTAGGTATAAGCTCGGATATCATATATGCTTCGCCGTCGGTCACCAGTCTCAGCAACTCCGGCCATTCCGCGCGATTGTTGTTTACGCGCTTAAAAGATAATCCGGTTAATTCTTGCATCTCTTTTATCACATCGTAAAAAATACCCTGCCATTCTTTTTCGTATTTATTGTAAAAACTGATTGGATAATTGTAATTCTCGGCTGCAAAGTTGATAACCGGATTGTTGCGTATATATGCACGCTCTTCTTCGTTAAGCATCATATACAATTTATGCCCAAGGTATTCCCGTTCACCGCGTTTTTGCAAATTAATTATGTGGCTAACCGCACCGTTTTCCAGCGCTTTTTGCACAACGGAAATAATGGGCTTAAGCTTTGGGTTTTGAGTGCTAAAGGAAACTTCGGAATAAGTTAATGGGAAAAAGTCATGGGCTACAATATCTCCATGGATATCAAAAGTCGATTCCCTTACGCACTCATTGAAAAAAGCATCTACATCCTTATTTTTCAAGGCCATATAAACAGAATCCTTATCATCAAAATAAACAGCTTCATATGAATCAGGTTTAAGATTGGCTGTGACATCTCTAAAAATTGCATTGCCGCGCATGAACGCATAGCGCAAAGGCCTGCTTTTTTCAATTTCAGAAAAAGGTTCGCTGCCGATTATTCTGAAATATCGTATGGTATGCGTGGCAATAGGGTCTGTCATAAAATATTTTTTGCGCTGTTCTTCATCAGGTGTCATGTCGCCGGTAAAGTCAATTTCAAAATTTTCCAATTTTGCAAGCAAATCTCCATGCGCAAAATTTCTGGGAACAAACGACATTCCGAACATTTGGGTAAGCCATTCGCAAAACAATGCGGAAAAACCTCTCACATGCCCATATCTGCTGCGAAAAGCCTCTGCGCTTGGTGTCATGCCGTACACAAAAGAACGCCCGTTTTTGCGAAGGTCTGCAATAGCCTGAATTTCTTCTTGCGTAACACCGGGAATATCCCTGTAAGAAGCAAACGGAACTTTTTCGCCCTTTGAAGTTTTATCGCAGCCGGAGAGAGCAACCAAAAATACAGTTAACAAGACAAAAGCTATGCGCCGTCTCATTAGCCACCTCCCAGATGAACTTCAATTTGCTGCAGCAAATGCTGTGAAGAAAACGGTTTGGTTATATAATCCACTGCTCCGCATGATAATCCCTCCGTTCTATGTTCGTTGCCGATTTTTGCCGTTAAAAAAATAACCGGGATATGTTTGGTTTCGTTTTGGCTCTTAAGAATTTTGATAGTTTCATATCCGCTCATAACAGGCATTTCAACATCCAAAAGAATTAGATCCGGAATGCTTTTTTCCAATATTTTCAAAAGTCGCACGCCTGAGTCCAAAGTGAGTACTTTATAACGTTCGGCAAGTGCAATTTTACCTATAGTTAAATTAGTGGCATCATCATCCACCAAAAATATGGTTTTACGCTCTATATTCATTATTCCATAAATATAGTAAATTTTATGTCATTTTCTACTTTTTGTCGGTTTATTCTCAATATCAAAGAAATTTGGGGTTAAAATGCCGCTTTTGCAGAAAACCATGGCTCTTTCAATGGAATTTTCCAACTGGCGAATATTGCCGGGCCAGGGTTGTTTTTGAAGCATTTCTATGGTCTCATCGCTCGCTTCTTCCACAGCATAGCCGTTTTCTTCGTTGAATTTGGCTATAAAATAATTCAGCAGGTCCGGAATGTCTTCGGTGCGTTCCCTAAGCGGCGGAATGCCTACAGGCACAACGCTCAAACGGTAATACAGGTCTTCTCTGAAAGTTTTATTTTCCACCTCTTTTTTCAAATCTCTGTTGGTGGTGCAAATTATGCGAACATCAACTTTTATTTCATCATCGCCGCCTATGCGCACAATTACACGTTCCTGCAAAACACGTAAAAGCTTGCTCTGCGCCGCAAGCGGCATTTCTCCGATTTCGTCTAACAGAAGGGTACCCCCATCTGCAAGCTCAAATTTGCCGCGTCTGGTTTTCAAAGCCCCTGTAAAAGAACCCTTTTCATGCCCAAAAAGCTCGCTTTCAATCAATGATTCCGGCAGTGCCGCACAATTTATCTTTATGAATGGCCCCCCAGCCCTTAAACTTTGGTAATGCACTGCACGAGCCAGCACTTCTTTGCCGACTCCGGATTCACCGGTAATTAAAACGGAAGCATTTGTGGGAGCAACCGTTTCAACAAATTTGTTTAGAACTAAAAATTTTTCGCCATGCCCAATGAAATTTTTTTCGCAAAGTTTTTTTCTCAAAACGAAGTTTTCAGTTTGGTATTTATATTTGTCTAAAACCATTGCAACTGCATGTTCTATAATTTCTGCCTGAAGGTCTTTTTTCTCTATGTAATGGTCTGCACCGCTCTGCAAGGCTTCCACTGCAGTTTCAATTGATCCGTAGGCGGTCATCATTAAAAACGGTTGCGAGGGCCTGTCTTTTTTTACCACTTTCAACAATTCCAAACCGGTCATGCCGGGCATTTTAAAGTCTGAAATGATCAAGTTCGGGTTCACAATCGCAATTTGCTCCAAAGCTATTTGCGGGTTAGCCGCCACTGTGCAGCGATGCCCGCTGAGCTCAAGGATATCCGCCACAGCAGAACGCACAATTTCTTCATCATCAACTATCAGGATTTTAGCCATTAGATGGAATATAGTAAACCTTGTTTACTATATTAATAAATATGAAAAATCCATTCTTTATCGCTGTGCTGTTTACCGTTTTTCTTACCTCAATGGCGTATGCACAGCAAAAAGGCTGGATGTCTCGTTATTGGGATGGCTGCAAGCCAAGTTGCTCGTGGACGCCTAATGCCGGTGCCGGCAACCTTTGCAAAGAGTGCAATGCAGGCAATAATGAGATTACGCCCCCAAACGAGAATTCAAACGCCAGTAGCTGCGCAGGCGGCAATTCCTATACATGCTGGGATATGATTCCTTTTCGTGATCCGATAGACGAGAATCTGGCTTACGGTTTTGCTGCAACCCCTGGCGGCAGCGGAGACTGCGGCAAATGTTACGAGATAACTTTCGATGGCGGGCAAAACAGTGAACCTACCGATCCGTTCGCTACGAATAAAGCTCTTAACGGCAAAAAGCTTATTGTAATGGCCAGCAACATAGGCTACGATGTGGCAGGCGGCCAATTTGACCTTTTAGTTCCCGGCGGCGGTTTGGGCGCATTTGACAGCTTCACCAAACAGCTTGGCCTCTCCGATGCTTCCATTCTAGGCAAAAATCACGGTGGGTTAGCGAGTGCTTGCCAGGACGAACTGATACAAACGCTGGGGTGGTGGGAACCAGGTTCTTCAGATGGCGGCAGAAATGTAAAAACTGTTGTTGTGGAATGGCAGGAGTGCCTCAGAAACAAATGCGATGCCGTATTCGGAAAACCGGAGCACGCATTGCTAAAACAGGGTTGCAGATTTTACGCAGACTGGTTTATGGCAGCAGACAATCCAACGCTTACTTACAGGAGATTGGACAATTGCCCGAATATATTGGTTAACAGATACAATGTAGGCAGCGGCGGTTCTATTCCAACACCCGGAGCTCCCGTAAAAGTGCTCGCCAGCAATATATCGCATGCAAAAATTACGCTTATGGCAGAAGCAAAAAGCTTCACAGCAATATTCCCCGCAAATCACGGTTACACATCTTATAAACTCATAGACCTTAATGGCAAGGAGATGAGACGGGGCTTCATAGGCACCAATGCAACAACGCTGAAATTTGACAATGTTAAAAGCGGTGTGACTTTCCTGAGCCTTGAAGGTAAAGGCGTTTCTACAGTGGTAAGAGCTGTGGTTTATTGATAGTGTTTCGCTCCCCTAATTACTGGAACGCTTCAAAATATCCTTAATTTGTTCATAATCATAGCCCCGTGCCATAAGGTTGAGGACTTCATTTTGGCCTCTAGTTTCACCAATGGCAATACCTTTTTCCATAGCTTCCTCTTTCCAAACCTCACGGGCCTCGTTTATATCCCAATCACCATAAAGCATATTGTAAACCTCCTGAGAGTGTCTCTCCAAAAAATCCTTCAACACATTCTGGCGTATGCAGTCTTCCATGGCTCGTTGAATTGCCTTGCTCAAACCCATAGACTTTACATAATCCTTTACCAAATATACAAAAGCAGAATACTCTTTCAAAACAGCGCAACGATTGACAAGCTCCTCATTATAGCCCTTGTTGATGTTGTAAACCTTAACCGTAAGCTCAAGATTGGGAACCTCGCCTTCACCCAAATCCCTGAACATATCAGACAATTTAAGCTCCTGCTGTTCTGGCATATCCTCATTGCCGTTGTACAGAACTATGAACTCAGGCTTGGGGATGGAAACCATTTCCTTGCGGTAGCGTTCCTTCCGGTCAACTATTATTTCATAGACATCCGAGATATACATCAGGAATCTCAGTGCCATGTTGTTATTAATCGTAGATTGGTGCTCCATCAATACCAGTATTTTGTCGTCCAAAACGAATGAGATGTCGTTTTGCTGCCCTTTGACCAGTACATTATTCAAAGTTGTTATTTTAATATCCGTTTCTGGCCCGTAGTTTGTGTTCTCCACGGCGTTGAAAAGAGCGAGCGAGTTCTCCTTTATGCTGAATAGCATAGTGAATACGCTGTTCTTGTACTCCCGGCTTGCATCGTCTAAGTTTTTAGACATTTTTTGAACCTCCTATCTTTGTCCTAATACTTAGACGGA
>Ga0209755_10002957_pt1 | contig 22092 bp, 17 predicted proteins | sample TergutCo191P1_FD_187301 | JGI IMG/M metagenome (GOLD analysis project Ga0209755, IMG submission 187301) | Cornitermes sp. P1 segment gut microbial communities from Petit-Saut dam, French Guiana - Co191P1 (SPAdes) (version 2) | ecosystem: Host-associated > Arthropoda: Insects > Digestive system... | reverse complement strand
GGCCCGTAATTGTTTGCAAGATCAAAGTGACAGACGCCGCTGTCAAAAGCCGATAAAACTGTTTCGCGTCCTGTTTCATAACAATCAACTCCGCCAAAGTTATGCCAAAGCCCAAGGGAAATTTCTGGAAGCTTAAGACCGCTTCTTCCGCATCTGCGGTACTTCATTGTTTCATAGCGGTTTTCCGCGGCCTTGTAATTCATGCGCGCCTCTTTATATATATTTTTTTACACAGGTTTTTAATGCGGCTGCGACGATAGGTTTATATACAATATCAACAGCCTGTGTTTTTTTCGCTTCGGAAATTAATGTCTCGTCATGCATTCCTGTAAGGAAAATGACAGGGATATTTTTTAATTGCGGGTATTCTTTTAATTTTTCTATTGCTTCAAGACCAGTCATGTCAGGCATTTCTATATCAAGAAGAATTAGATCCGGAGTCTTTTTTTCCAGAAGGCTGAACATTTTTTGCGCGGAAGGCATCGAAAGCACTCTGTATTCATCTTCAAGCGCGTTTCCGGCCATAACAAGATTTGCGTCGTTGTCGTCTATTATAAAAATAATTTTTTCCATTGTTTTACTCAAATAAATTTTTATTTTCTTCTCTTATTGATTTTAATTCTTTCGCGATTCTTATATGTTTTGCTACCTTGTCATTTAATTCCTTCGGCTTAAAAGGTTTAACAATAAAATCCGAAGCGCCGATAGTAATCGCTTTATTAACATGATCCTGCGTGCCTTCCGTTGTAATGATAATTATCGGCGTATCTTTATGTTCCGGCAGTTTCCTGATTATCGGGATTAGATCAAAACCGCTTAACACAGGCATTACATAATCAAGAAGAATTAAATCCGGAGTTTTTGAATTTAGAAAATCAATAGCGTCTTCTGACTTGGAAAGCGCGTATACTTTATACTTGTCATTTAACGCGTACTGCATCGCCCTTAACATGCTTGAAACATCATCAACAATTAAAACGCTGTATCTTTTATCGTCTTCATTATCTTCTGAGCGTTCGCTTTTCTTTGGAGGATTCAAATGGTTCTCGATGCTTTCTATTAACTTAGTCGCAGTGAAAGGCTTAATTACATAATCGGCGGCTCCCAAACTAAGGCCCTTAACGACGCTTTCCCTGTCGCTGTTTCCGGTCACAAAAATTACCGGAATGTCGGCAAAGCGTTCATTTGTTTTAAGGCTTTTAATCGTTTCATAACCGTCGATATCGGGCATATTTACATCCAGTAAAATTAAATCGGGGATAAAGTATTCAAGAAGCTCATACAGTTTTAAAGCGGACTCTGCGGCGAAAATATCATAATGTTCGCCAAGCCGGCTTTTGACAGACACAAGACTGTAATTAACATCGTCGACATATATTATTTTTTTTCTTTTACCGGTGTCTACCAGCGCGGCAATGATTTCATCAGAATAATTCATTTAATCATCCTCCTTTCCTGTCAAGGTATTCTAATTTTTCTGCTATCTGTTTAAATCCAATTTTATCAACATTTTCCCTAAGCCAGAGCGCAAGACCATCGTCAGCTTCGTATTCATATTTTTCTATTTCATACATTGCTTTATCGGCCTTGTCCATTTCGTATTCTCTGCAGGCGTAAAGAAGGCGAAGAAGCTGTTTTTCATCAGGCTTGTCTTTTTTAGGCTTTGGGTTCTCCGCTTCAATTCTTGAGAGCGTTTCTTCGATCTCTTTAACAAGTCTCCATGTGGATTTTACAAACGCGGGATTATGTTCATTTATATAACTGATGTCGCCGGCTTTTGCTGCCTTTTCCAGATCGTGCGCGTCCTTTCCTGTCTGAGCCGCAAGTATATCAAGGCTTGTTCCTTTTATTCCGTGAACTTTAATAGTATATTGATCAAGTTTTTCTTCGCTGAAATTTTCAATCTCTTTCAGCATCGCGCCGACGCATGATGAATATGAACGAAGAACTTTTATATACACTTGTTCTTCATTGCCGTAACGTTCAACGCCTTTCTCTATATCTATCCCGGATATATTCACATTTGTTAATACGCTTTTGACAGGCAGATCGGCTTCGTAATCAGAGGCTATTTTTTCCGCTTCTTCAAATTCGCTGTGAAGCGCAAGCGACATAATTTTATCAAATACCGCTTTTGTTTCTTTTGAGCAGTTCTTCGCTTCCGTGATAATTTCGGACACGCCTTTCTTGTCATAATCGGCGGCTTTCACCTGAATAGCTTTAAGTCTGCTGCGCAGGTCTTCAATGTCTTCATCAGAACTATGAAGAGCCTGCGCGATTTTACTGCGTTTTATTTCCATGTTTTTCAGCAGCGTCCGCAGCTGAGTCATAAAATCAGGAAGAGTTTCGGTGATTATATTGATGTTTTTTTCGCGCCCGTTTGTTTCAAGTTTATACGCGATATCAGCAAGGCCTGTTTCATTGATATTCCACAGGGAACTTTTTATTCCGTGAACAATTACCGTGAATCTGCGAAGCGTATCTTCATTTTCTAAGTCTGTGATTCGCCTGTTTTCTTCCAGCCATTTAATCGCTCTGTCCGCATCCCTGATAAATGATTCCAGTAAAAGCGAATCAATCTGGGGAAGCGCAATGCTGCCGCTTGTGTCCGCGTTTTTCCGCGCGTTTTCAATTACTTCCGGCGGCTGTTTGTCGCGCACAAATTTATTTAAAATGGAATTAAGCTGGCGTATATCTATCGGCTTGGAAATAAAATCATCAAAGCCGTTTTGCAAAAACATATCGGCCTGTCCTGCGACGGCGTTAGCTGTCAGCGCGACAATGGGGGCGGTGTATCCTGAGTCACGCAGATATTTTGTCGCCTCTATTCCGTCCATTTCAGGCATCATGTGATCCATGAAGACTACGTCGTAAGTATTGCCTTCTTTTATTTTTTCGATAGCGTCTCTTCCGTTAACCGCGGAATCAATTTTAAGCTTATAAAGTTTCATAAGGCCGATAGCGACATATACATTTGTTTCAACATCATCAACAATCAGAACGCTGCCGTACGGCATCGGGTCGCGCGTAATCTGTCCCCGCTTCCTCTGCGTTATGTAGCTTCGGCGGAACTCACGCAGATTATCGGCGACTTCGTTTCCGAGAATTTCATCGTCAACTACTTCCTGAGGCAGCCGCACGACAAATAATGAGCCGGTATTAATTTCGCTTTCTACAGTGATGTTCCCGTCCATCAAATTTATTAAACGCCGCGTAATCGCAAGACCAAGACCTGTTCCTTCTGTCGTCGCGTTCTTTTCATTATTAAAGCGCAGGTATTCGTCAAACACTTTGCTGACCTGCTCTTTTGTCATGCCCTGTCCTGAATCCTGCACGCTTAATACAAGAGTTGTTCCTTTTTTCTCATGTCCAAGCCACTTCACTTGATTATTCATCAAATGATCGGGAAGGTAAGAAAGCAGGGGAATTGGCTCTGTGCTGACTGTCAGCGTAACCTTTCCCGCGTCTGTGTATTTGAACGCGTTGGATAAAAGATTATTTAAAATTTGTTTAATACGAAGCTCGTCGCCTATCAGTTTTGCCGGAATGTTTTCATCAATCTGAAGATCAAATATTATCGGCTTGCTTTCGATCCTCATCATGTTTAGATGGATCGAATCATTTATCATGCTTGCTACGGAGTACGGCGCCGGCATGATGTCAAGTTTGTTCGCTTCGATTTTTGAAAAATCCAGAATGTCATTTATAATGCCGAGCAGCAGATCGCAAGAACTGTAAATCTTATCGAGCCCTTCCTCCACTTCATCCGAAAGCTCCTCGTTTGAAATTAAAAGTTCTGTGACGCCGAGGATTGTGTTCATCGGCGTGCGTATTTCATGGCTCATGTTCGCAAGGAACGCCGATTTGGATTGATTTGCCATAATCGCGGATTCACGCGCCTTATGCCGTTCCGAACCTGAGAAGGCAAGCGCCATTAAATCGGCGAGAGAGGAAGCAAAGTTTTGCTCTTCAATTGTCCATTCGCGTTTTTCCGGAAATTGCCTGCATAGCCATTGTTCAACGCAGACTACGCCGATCAACTGGCCGTCGACGCGTATGGGAGCGTCGAGCGCGGCGCACAAATGATTGTAAGTATCAAAAATATCAGTTATGAGTCTGCATTCATCAGGGGTGTTCATGACAATCAAGCGTTCGGACTTTAGAAGTTTTAAGTATTCCTGACGGCTTGATAAACTATAATTTTCTACAACTGTGTTTTCGGTTGTGAATGTATCATAACAGGAAATATTTTCCAGAAGGTTCTCGCTGCTGTTAAAATTCCATATTCCGATGCGGTGCGCGTTCAGGGCATGGCATCCTTCTTTGGCGACAGCAGCCGCGGCGTCTCTTAAAATACCCGCAGAGATTGTCGGCGACTTTGTGATTTTTGAAAGCGCGTCGCTTAGTTTGTTGGAGTATTCATAACTGAATGTCATTCTGTCTTCAAACTTTTTCCGCTCGGTTATATCGCGCGCGATTCCCATAATGCCGACAACATCGCCGTTTAACAAAAGCGGCATTTTTATTGTTTCATAGTACGGCCTTGTTCCGTCAAAGCGCGGAATATATTCTTCTATTGTGATTGTCTGGCGTTCTTTTATAACCTTGCGGTCAATTTCGGTGTAGGAGTCCGCTTCCTTTTCTGTCATTCCCATTTCTTTGCCGTCATGGCTGCCTACGACATCGTCAATTTCTTTTCCGAAATGCTCAAGAAAAGCTTTGTTGCAATGAAGGAAACTTAGGTTTAAATTTTTGGTGAATATAAGATCGGGAATTGAATCGAACAAAGTGGTAAGCGTCGCTGTCTGCAGCGCAAGTTCGTCTGTGCGTTTTTTAACAAGCATCTCCATCTGTTTACCGGCGTTGTAGGTTCTTGTAAAAAGAAAGACAATCAAGCTAAGAAGCGATAACGATAAAATTACCGCAGCGATAAGCCACGGCGCTCTTGCCTGCGCGATTTTTAAATTGTAATCATAAGTTCTGTGCCGCCATTTTTCGGAAATTTCCTGCGTGTCGATCATTCCAAGCGCTTTATTAATAATGGAATTTAGGATCGTCATTTCTTTATTAATTCCGAATGTGGATTCAAAACTGTTATCAAATATAATATTTGCTTTGTACCCTGCAAGCTCCAGATAATTTGTTAAATATAGAAGAGCGCTGTACGAACTCATTATCAAATCCACTTTACCCTTTACAAGCGCGTCTATTGACTCCGCCTGAGTCTCGAACATTTCCGTTTTAGTATGATTTGGAAACCATCTTAGAAAAAATTCCGCGTGCGCAGTTCCCTTGCTAAGTCCGATCCTTTCTGAATAAACTCTGTTGATATTTATGCTATGGTAATCCATTCTGGAAATAAGAACCGACTTCTCTGTCATGAATGAATTATCCGGCCAGATAAAACGTCCTTCGCGGTCTGATGTTCGGATCAGCTCGGAAAGTATATACGCTTCTCCGGCTTCAAGCATATTTAAAAGCGTTTGGAATTCAGTTTTATTATCATTTACGATGAAAAATTTTAATCCTGTCAGCTCTTCAATTTTATCAAGAACATCAAAGCATATTCCCTGCCAGTCATCGCGTGAGCTGTAAAAACTGACAGGATAATTATCAAACTCCGCCGCTACAGGAATTGAAGGATTATTTTTTATAAACGCGCGCTCCTCGTCTGTGAGCTTTAATGTTAATTTATGATTGTAGTATTCCTGATATCCCAGATCGTTTAATTCGTTAAAATAATGAATACTATCGCTGTCCAGCACTTTCTGGATAACTGAAATAACAGGCGCAAGCTGCGGATTCTGCGTTGCAATGGAAACAGGCGAGTATATTAGCGGGAAGAAATCAGAAACTGCGACATCGGGATAAGCTTCCCAGAATGCTTCCTGTACGTTTTCTGTTATAAGAGCGTCCGCCTGTCCGCTCTTTAATAAATCATAAGCTTCTTCGTATTCAAGTATGTATACCGGTTCAAAAGTTCCTCTTGCGTAATATAAAACATCGTCTGCTATTGTTGTGCCGCGCTGTAAAATATAACGCGGCAGGCGCGTTTTCGTGATTTCAGAAATTGGGGCGCTGCCTTCTATGCGAAAATATTTTAAAGAGCGCTGAGATACAGCGCCTGTCATAATATATGTTCTCCGCCGTTCATCATTTGCCGTTAAATCGCCGGTAAAATCAATCTCGCCGCTTGCAAGCCCGTCCAGAAGACCGTTCCATGAATAATGCTTTAGCACAAAAGGTATCCCGAAAAGCCCTGTAAGCCATTCGCACAATAGAGCATAGTATCCTTTTAAATTACCGTCCGCGTCTTCAAAGGTTTCGGTGCTTGGAATCATTCCTAAAATAAATTCGCTCTTCTGTCTTTTTAAATCTTCGATTGCCGCGATTTCGATTATTGTTATGCCCGGAATATCGCGGTAAGATTCGTACACCGGGATATTATCGTTTTTTGCGCTGCCGGAATTTACGCAATTAAAAAATGAAAAGACGGAAAATACAGCGATTATCAGAAAAAACGATACTTTAGCGGTTTTCATTTATATTTTCCCGGGCCTCTATATACAAAACAAACATATTTATTTTATTATAGCACCTAATTAAAAAATTTTACAATGTAAGTATAGTATGTTAAACTCTTATCATGTCACTAAACTGCGGAATACTCGGTCTTCCTAATGTTGGAAAGTCAACTATTTTTTCCGCTTTATGCGCAATGCCCGCAGAAGCCGCTAACTATCCTTTCAGCACGGTTAAGGCAAATACCGGCATCATCAATGTGCCGGACACGCGGCTTGAAAAACTTACCGCGATTTTTCTACCCGATCGATCAATTCCCGCTACTGTAGAATTTGTTGATATAGCCGGTCTTGTTAAAGGCGCATCAAGAGGCGAAGGGCTTGGGAATCAGTTTTTATCGCACATACGCGACGCCGCGGTTTACGCTCATGTTGTACGATGTTTTGAAAACAACGATATTATTCATGTCAGCGGTAAACTCGACCCTGCTTCCGATATTGAAACAATCGATATTGAGCTTGCGCTTGCGGATTTACAAACGCTGGCAAAGCGCCGCGAACGCGCCGAAAAATCTTTAAAAAACCCTGCCGAAAAAAAAGCGAATGAACTTGTGCTTTCCATATTGGATCGAATCGGGCCGGCGCTGGAAAACGCCCAGCCAATCCGCTCGCTTGGTTTAAATGATGAAGAAAAAGCCGCGGTTTACGACTGCCACTTTATAACCGCGAAGCCGCAGCTTTATGTCTGCAATGTCGATGAAGCCGGAATTAAAACGGGAAATAAATTTACAGAAACTGTAAAAAAACGCGCTGAAAAAGAAGGTACGGAAGCTGTGTCCATCTGCGGAAAATTCGAAGCTGATCTTTGCGGCATCGAAGACCCTGAAGAAAAAAAAGCCTTTCTTGACGACCTTGGCCTTGAAGAGACCGGGTTGTCCGCTTTGATTCACAGCGCGTATAAGCTTCTTGGCCTTCGCACATTTTTTACAACAGGAAAAGACGAATGCCGCGCGTGGACATTTCACTCAGGCGACACTGCACCCAAAGCAGCCGGCGTTATTCACACCGATTTTGAAAAAGGTTTTATAAAAGCGGAAGTCTACACCTGCGATGATATTTTTAAATACGGAACAGAAGCGAAAATCAAAGAAGCGGGAAAATACCGCCTTGAAGGCAGGGAGTATGTCGTTCAAGACGGGGATGTAATGTTTTTTAAGTTTAATGTGTAGATTGGTTAGAAGTGACTTAATAATTACATCGTCATCATGATATTATATTGACATCAATTTATATATCTCTTATTATTAATATATGAAGTGATTGTAGAACGCAATCACGTTAATCAAAAAAAAGTTCGATCGGTGAAGTGATTGTAGAGCGCAATCACGTTAATCAAAAGAAAGCTCTACTTTTACCCCCAAACAGGGGGTGTTTTTTTGGGTATTTATGGAATTTCATCGTTTAAGTGCAGCTTTTTACGCCCAATATTCAAATTGCGCAGAAATTCTAACAAAAGAATATAGACCTTACTATGTATTGCTCATTGAATTAAACAATCTTATCTACGCCATTCCGCTTCGCTCTCATATAACCCATTCTTATTGTTATATAGCGGATCATTCATCAGGTCTAAACAGCGGCCTTGATTATTCTAAAGCTGTAGTAATTACCGATCGTTTAAAATATATTGATCCTGTTCCTGTTACAGTTCGGCAGCATGAATTTAATAATTTAAAGCAACAGGAATACTTAATAAAAAAACAATTTAACGCTTATGTAAAAATATATAAAAAAGAAATTATCCGTCGTCAGAAAGAAGAGGATATTCCAGTTTCATCATTATGCCGCTATTCCGCGTTAAAATATTTCCATAAGGAACTTGGGTTGATTGATAATATTCACTCTGTGTAATAATTTAAATCAAGGTTTTTTTTCTTGTTAATCTATAAAAATGCAATTATACTAATGTATAGAACAAATGATAACGCCATCAACCTTTCAGAAATACGCCCTTTTCGGCGGATTGCAGGAAGATCAAATAGAGAATTTAATTCCGCTGATGGTAAAAGAAGAATTTGATCAGGATAAAATTATAATCACGGAAGGAAAATCCAATGATAGAATTTTCTTCATCCTGAACGGTCAGGTGTCTGTCAGCAGAAAGGGAACGATACTCACAAAATTCAGCGAGGGCGATATGTTCGGGGAAATGGAAGTGCTTGATGTAATGCCGGCAGTCGCGACTATAAAAGCGATTACGCCTGTAACAGCGATGTCAATTTCAAACAGAGCGCTTCGCGCGGTTTATAATATTGATGTTAAAACATTTTCTTTAATAGTAATGAACCTGGCAAGGGATCTTTCGCGCCGTCTGCGAAAAATGGATGAGTATTTCGCCTCACCGCCGGTATCAAAATAAATTTGGAGTAATTATGATTTTAAATCCCGAGTATGAATGTATGGAAAGACAGGCGCGGAAAAAACTTCAGCTGGCCGCGCTGAAAAATCTTGCGGAAACACTGTATTCAAAAGTTCCTTTCTACCGTAAAAAAATGGAAGAAAAAGGAATTACATCGCACGATATTCATTGTATAGAAGACATTGAAAAACTTCCTTTTACTACAAAAGACGATTTGCGTTTAAATTATCCGCACGGTCTTCGCGCCTGTCCGCAGGACAGAATTGTCGAAGTTCACATGAGTTCAGGAACAACGGGTAAGCCTGTTGTAAACGAATACACAATCAAGGATTTGGACATCTGGCGGCAGTCAATGGCAAGAACGCTTGCCGGCGCGGGCTGCACAAGGGATGACATTGTCCAGAACTGCTACGGTTACGGGCTTTTCACAGGAGGCGCCGGCGTACATTACGGCGCGCTTACAATCGGCGCGGAAGTTCTTCCCATGTCCAGCGGTTTAACGGAAAGGCAGCTGATGATTCTGCGTGACTTTGGTTCGACAATGTTAACCTGCACCCCGTCCTACGCGCTGTACCTTTCCGAAGAAGCGGCGGAAGCAGGCATCGATATAAAGGCTCTTCCTATAAATAAAGGCTGCTTTGGCGCAGAACCCTGGAGCGAAAATATGCGCGCCGAAATTGAAAAACGCTTTTGCATGAAAGCCTATGACATTTACGGTCTGACAGAAATTATCGGGCCCGGCGTCGCTTTTGAATGTGAGTCTCAGAACGGACTCCACGTAAACGAGGATTTTTTCTATCCAGAAATTATCGATCCGGAAACAGGAAAGCCTGTTAAGGCAGGTGAAAAGGGCGAGCTGGTTTTCACGACCTTAACAAGGGAAGGCACTCCTTTATTGCGTTACAGAACCCGCGACATCACCTGTATAATGGAAGATCCCTGCGCCTGCGGACGCACAACAAGGCGGATACACCGCTTATTTGGCAGAACCGACGATATGCTTATAATCCGCGGCGTAAATGTCTTCCCAAGCCAGATTGAGCAGGCTCTTATCGAAATAAAAGGCACAGAACCGCAGTATCTTATCATTGTAAACCGCGGCGAAAACCATTTGGACGAAGTGGAACTGCAGGTAGAGGTTAAAAAAGACGCTTTTAGCGATGAAACACGCGGTTTGGAAAGCCTGAGAAGCCGAATCGAGCAAATTATGAAGAGCAAACTGCAAATCAGCTTAAAAGTTAAACTTGTCGAGCCAAAAACAATTGAACGATCTGTAGGAAAAGCGAAAAGAGTTATCGACAATCGCAGAATATAGGATTAAAATGTTTATATGCGCCATTAAAACGGCGAGAGGTAATTTATGGGAATCAAACAAATATCGGTTTTTTTAGAAAATACTACAGGGCGGCTCAGCGAAGTAACAAAAACGCTGGCGAACGCTAAGATAAATTTAAGGGCAATCAGCATAGCGGACACCGCGGATTTTGGGATTTTACGCTTAATTGTTGATAAAAATGACGAAGCGATTAACGCGCTTACAGCCGCGGGTTTTACAACAAGGCAGACCGATGTAGTCGCCGTAGAAATTGAGGATGTCCCCGGCAGTCTTGCAATGTTAATGGATGTTTTCCAGCAGTCACAGGTAAATATCGAGTATCTCTACGCTTCGCTTGAAGGGCAGGTCGGAAAGGCGGTTGTCATCTTTAAACTGGAAGATCATGAAAAAGGGCAGAGTATATTAGCCGGCAAAAACTTTAAATTGGCGGATAAATTTTAATGAAAATACTTATGGTTTCCAGTGAGGCTGTTCCTTGGGCTAAAACCGGCGGCCTTGCCGATATGGTTTCCGCTCTTTCCATCAACCTTGCAAAGCTTAATCATGATGTGCGGATTATTATCCCGCGGTATTATTCGATTGACCGCAGTAAATTAACGCAGCTTCCCGGCGCGATGGGCACTCCGATGGGCGGCGGCATTGAGGAATGGAGCGCGGTTTATTCCACAGATATGCCGGGCACTGATAAAAAAAATACTGTTAAAGTCTATTTTATCGATCATGAAATTTTCTTTGGAAGAGACGGCATTTACGGAAGTTTTTCTGAATCTGATTTTATTGATAATTCCAGGCGTTATATGTTTTTCTGCCGGGCGGTTTTTCAGCTTTGCAGAAAAATTAAATGGTATCCTGACGTGCTTCACGCTCATGACTGGCCTGCTGCTGTCGCTCCCGTTTATTTAAAATTCGCGGAAAGAGTTCCCGGCAGCTCCGGCGACTTTAAAAAAACCGTATCGGTGCTGACGATTCACAATCTTGGCTATCAGGGAATTTATAATAAAAATAATTTTGATTACGCGGGGCTTGGCTGGGATGTTTTTTACAACGCGGGTTTTGAAGACTGGAGCATGCTTAATATGCTGAAAGCCGGCCTTTACAGCGCCGATAAACTCAACACAGTTTCACCTAACTACGCGGAAGAAACAAAAATGCAGCAGCACGGTTTTAGGCTGGACGGAGTCTTAAATTACAGAAGCGCCGACTATTCCGGGATTTTAAACGGAATAGACACAAAAGTGTGGAATCCCGCGACTGATCCCAATATACCTAAACCTTATTCTTCCAAGGATATGTCGGGAAAAGCAAAGGCAAAAGAAGCGCTCCAGAAAGAATTCGGGCTTTCTGTTGATCCTAACGTACCTGTGATAGGAATGGTTACGCGCCTTACGGATCAAAAAGGCGTCGGTGAGTTATTCGGCCCTACTTACGGTTCGGCGTACTCAATCTGCCGCGATATGAATCTTCAGATGGTTGTTATCGGCTCAGGCGAGCACTGGTGCGAAAGCGAGATAGCAAGCCTCTCTTCGCGCCTTGTAAATTTTAAAGCGAAAATCGGATACAGCGAGGCGTTAAGCCACCTTATAGAGGCGGGCGCGGATTTTTTCCTGATGCCAAGCCGTTATGAGCCATGCGGTCTTAATCAGATGTATTCTCTTGTATACGGAACGCTTCCGATAGTGCGGAGAACCGGCGGTCTTGTAGACACCGTGGAAAATTACAACCAGAATTCAGGAGCCGGAACCGGTTTTATGTTTGATCATTTAAATCCGTCATCGATCTATAACACCGTAGGATGGGCTGTCTGGGCATGGTACAACAAACGCGGCGACATAGAAAAAATGCAGCAGCGCGGAATGATAAAAGATTTTTCATGGGAAAGTTCAACATCAAAGTATGTTGAGTTATATAACGCCGCGCTTCGCACTTCGGCGCGGTGAGATTGCAAAAATATTAGCGGTTTACGTCAGCCCAGAAAAGGGAACGCCAAATCGCGATATTAAGAAAGGGAATTTTTAAAGATCACGGTATTTTAAACGACGCTCACACGGGAAACTGGCACAGGCATGTAAGCCTTTTATCTTATCAGAAAACACTGGTTATGAAACAGCCGGCTTTACGCTGTTAGCTGACGACAGGGAAAAATCGAGGGTAGAGGGGAAGTGTATCTGTGACGGCGATCTTACCGAGTTAATTCTTAACAACAGGCGGAACAGCCCTTTCCCCGCATGACTGTATGCTTGAGGCCACCCTCGCGGTATCTCACCGCCTTGTTCCTTGTATTGCTGAGGTAATGTGCACCGCGGGTATGACTGTCACAAAACACGCAATGCTTAGCCGCCACGTCTGCGCGGTAAGAGGCAGAGCCCTTATCATTAATTTACCTGGAAGCCCAAAAGCAGCTTGTGAAAACCTTGAAAGCGTCATCTGTGAACTGCGCTATGGCCGTGATGTACTTACAGGAAGAGACGAAGAATGCAGCCCTGTGTTGCAATTATAAATAGTTTTTTCACAAAATTTAATGGCTGCTATACATTTTCCTGATATATAGAATCCCATCATATTTAATTTTTAGTATTAAAAACTCCTGCCTATATATGGCGCAGAATGTGCAAAACGCATGAGCCAAAGACGAAAATGGCAGCAGCAGCTTTTTTCGCTGCCTTGACATTATGTTTTTTGTAAATTATTCTTATAATTAGGTGCAAATGTCATGCTTTTCTGTTTTTAACAAAAGGAGACATAAATGAAATTAAAAATTAAGCTCAGTATTATGGTAATAGCCATTTTAGTCGTCCTAGTAGCGGTTTTATCAATATTAATGTTATCCCGGTCTTCCAATATCGCGATTGATTTGAATCTTAAGGTAATTGAATACCTGTCAGGCGAGCAGGCCGAGTTTTGGAAAGGGCGGCAGGACGCACGTTTTTCCATGCTGAACTCAATAGCGGAAATTATGGGCGATTATCAGGAAATAACTCTGGAAGAAAGGCGTGATTTTTTTGATGAAATTTTAAAAGGCATAATGACATCAAGGCCTGAATATTTACTGCTATATACAATATGGAAACCAAACGCGGTTGACGGCCTTGACGCTCAAATGATTAACAGGGCAGGTTCAACCGCTACAGGACAGTATGCGACATCTGTTACAAGAGAGACTGGTCAGATAACCATCAGGGCAAGCACCGATGTTGACGCGGCAATGGCATATATTAACAGCGTTAATCCGCGTACACCCAAAGATCGCGCGGAACATCCCATTTTCAGAGACGGCAAATATTTGCTCAGATTTATGGTTCCTGTCATTGATCAATATACCATGCAGGTTGTCGGCGCTGTCGGTTTATTAATGTATACCGATCAAATGCAGCCTTTACTGCAGGATACTGTCAGATCGCATGAAGAAATTGCCGCGATGGTTATTTATTCAAGCGACGGAACTATTATGGCGCACAGTTACCCTGACCGGATTGGAAAAAACCTTACAGAAGTTGATACAGTGTACGGTAACCGTATGCAGGATGCGCGCAGGGCAGTATCCGAAGGAACAGATTTTCAAAGTTCCGCGTATTCGGCGGCAATGGGGACAAATCTGGAAATATTTATTTCACCCCTTAAAATCGGCGAATCGGATATAACATGGTCTGTGATGATCGCTGCGCGCGAAGATTATGTTTTATCGGATGTAAATGATCTGACGGTATTTACAATTATTATCGCGCTAATAATGATCGCGGCGGTAGCTGTACTGGTTTACTTTGTTCTGCATTTTACAATGATGCCTGTTGTCAGCGTCGCCGAAACACTAAAAGATATCGCCCAGGGTGAAGGCGACTTGACGGTTAAGATTGCGGAAAAAGGAAAGGATGAGATTACAGACCTTTCGCATTTCTTTAACATGACAATCGAAAAAATCAAAAACTTGATGATCCTGGTCAGAAAAGAGGCTGATAAACTATCCACTATCGGAAACGATCTTGCAAGTAACATGAATGAGACAGCCGCCGCTGTAAACGAAATTACCGCGAACATTCAGAGCATTAAGGTCCGCGTAATTAATCAGAGCGCCAGCGTTACGCAGACAAACGCGACAATGGAGCAGGTGACTATCAATATTAACAGGTTAAACGGAAACATCGAAAACCAGACAGCGCATGTTTCACAGGCTTCCGCGGCGATTGAACAGATGGTAGCAAATATCTCTTCTGTTACCGATACGCTTATCAAGAATTCAGCTAACGTTAAAACATTAACCGACGCTTCAGAAGTCGGTCGCGGCGGCCTTCAGGAAGTTTCCGCCGACATTCAGGAAATTTCCCGCGAATCGGAAGGCTTATTGGAAATCAATTCTGTTATGCAAAATATCGCGAGCCAGACAAATCTGCTTTCGATGAATGCAGCGATAGAAGCAGCTCATGCCGGCGAGGCGGGAAAAGGTTTCGCCGTAGTCGCCGATGAGATCCGCAAGCTCGCAGAAAATTCCAGCGCGCAGTCAAAAACCATCGGCTCTGTTCTGAAAAAGATAAAAGAATCCATCGATAAAATTACCCGTTCCACCGAAAATGTGCTGACAAGATTCGAAGATATCGATTCCAGCGTACAGGTTGTCGCGCAGCAGGAAGAAAATATCCGCCGCGCGATGGAAGAGCAGGGCGAAGGCTCAAAGCAGATACTGGATGGAATCAGCAATGTAAATTCGATTACGAAACTGGTACAGGCCGGTTCGCGTGAAATGCTTGACGGCGCGAAAGAGGTTATTCAGGAAAGTATTAATCTTGAAAAAGCGACACAGGAAATAACTTCCGGCATGAACGAAATGGCTTTAGGCGCAGACGAAATCAACACAGCTGTTACGCAGGTTAACGATATCAGCATGAAAAACCGCGAAGGCATCTCTACGCTTATAAAGGAAGTCTCGCGCTTTAAAGTGGAATAAGCCTTCTGTGTATAAACAATATTAATTTTAGAATGTCAAAGATTGGCGGGTAATTTATCTTTCTTTTCCTACTCATACCTAAGCGCGTCAATCGGATAAAGCCTGGATGCTTTCAGCGCAGGATAAAATCCGAAAATCACTCCGACGATAATTGCGAATAAAGCGGAGACAGCGACAATAAACGGATTAATCAATGTTGGAATGCCGATATCTTTAAGAATATGACAGGCGAGAAACGCAATTGCGATTCCCATGATGCCGCCCATAAGACTTAGTATAACTGACTCTGTAAGAAACTGAAAAAGCACGTCAATTTTTCGCGCTCCTACCGCTATTCTGATGCCGATTTCGCGGGTGCGTTCAGTAACAGTAACAAGCATAATATTCATAATGCCGATGCCGCCGACAAGAAGCGAAATCGCGGCAATAGCGGTTAAAAGTCCCGTAAGGATTCTTGAAGTTTCTGACGCAGTATTAATTGTATTAGTTTGATTTGTGATCGCGAAATCTGAATTTATTCCGTCGGGGATTTGACGGGATTCCCGTAGAAGCAGTTCAATTTCTCTCTGCGCCGCTTCGATGTAATCGCTGCTGATCACGCTTAAAATTATATTATTTATAAACTGCGTATTATTTATGCGTGTCATCGCGGTATCCAGCGGAATCAAAATTATATCATCTATATCCCTTCCGTCTATATCCGCGCCTCTTGTTTCCAAAAGACCGATAACTGTAAAATAAATATTTCCGATTCGTATTAACTGCGTCAATGCTCTTTCCGGTTCTGTAAAAAGATTCGCCGCTGTGGTTCGGCCAAGAACCGCAACAGTGCTGCGGGCTGTTAAATCATCCATGTCAAAAAAATAACCTGCGTCGATTTTCCAGTTACGGGCTTTTAAAAAATCAGGCTCTACGCCCTGAAGCCTTACTTGAACATTTCCATCGCCGCCTGTTACATTCGCATTATTGATTTGCACAATTCCGGAAATCGCCGCGGCGAAGATCGTTTCTTCTTTTAGTTTTTCAAGGTCCTCTCTGCTGAAAGCGCTCCTTCTTGTGTAGGTTGCCTGTACATTACGGCCGGGCGGTCTGTGATTGATCTGAAGCAGATTAGTTCCCATTGCCTTAATTTTATCTTCAATGACACGCTGCGATCCCTCGCCCATCGCGACCATAACAATTACAGACCCGACTCCGATAATTATTCCCAATGATGTTAGAAGACTTCGCATCCGGTTGCGAAAGATCGCGCGCAAACAATTATGCAGATGCTGTATAAAATTCATGTTAAAGCCTTTCCCTCAAAATAACTTGTTTTCCTTCAAGGTGTTCCGCTGATATAATTTCTGTTAAATTGCTGGTGCTGGTTCCTGTCTGCACCTGTACCACTTCGAGCGAACCATCGTCATTAATGTACCATATATAACGATAGGTAATGACAGCGCGCGTTCCTCCGCCTGACGGAGGCAGCGGAGCAGGCCGCGATCTTGCTCCGGTTAAAAGACTGACTAATCCTGAACTTGAATTTTGCGGCGCACCCCTGTCAGAAAGCGTTTGTAAACGCGCTTCAATAGCCGCTTCCTGCTGCTGCTCGTCCATATTCGCAAGGCTCGCGATAAATTCCATTTCTTCAATTTGATCGGAGCTTAACTTTGATGGCTGATAACGCAGTGCGGCGTTTGCGACGACTAGAACATTTTCCCTTTGCTGTACAATAAAATTAACCGCGCATGTCATTCCCGGATACAATAATCCTTCATTATTTTCCGCGCTGATTATCACAGTGTAGTTTACAACATTTCCGGAGACTACAGGAATCATTTTTACGTTTTCTACAGTCCCGGAAAATCTTCTGCCGGGAAGACTTTCCAGTGTAAAGCGGACAGGCTGTCCTTTGTGAATTGAAACCACGTCAAGCTCGCCGACTGCCGCGGTAATTTGCATTTCACTAAGATTCTCCGCAAGGGTAAAAATATTGCTGGCCGCGGAATCCACTACTGTGTCTCCCGCGTTGATGTTGCGGTTTAAAACAATTCCGTCTATGGGCGATGTAATATAGGCATATTGATTTATTTCTGTTTCCATGACTTGTAAATTTGTCTGCGCGACTTCCAGTTCCGCAGCAAGGTTTTCCAGCGTGTTCTGGCTGCTTTTAAGTTCATACTCAGAAATTAAATTCATTTCCGCAAGCGTCACCTGGCTTTGAAAAATCATTAACTGCAGTTCATAATTCGCTTTCGCTTTTCTTACTGCCGCAATCTGCTGACTCAGTTTAAGGCGCAGCACATCGGTGTTTAGTTCCGCAAGAATGTCTCCCGCTTTAACCAAGTCATTATCATTAACATAAACTTTTTCTACCTTGCCGCTCATGCGCGGTATTACCCTTATTATGGCGACCGGATTGATTGTGCCGCTGGATGTAACTGTGCGTTCAAGAGAGCCTCTGCGTACATTTGTGTATTCATAATTCGCGGTTATTGTTTTTGAGCCGTTACATGAACTGAATATAACAATAAAAAATACTATAACCGTTAAAAAGCGTTTCATCGAAGACTCCTTCCATAACAAATTTAGTTAAAGAACCTTGCTGTACTTTGCGAAAAGTTCCTGAATACTCTGAATGCCCAATTTTCTGTACATGTTTTTCTGATGATGATGAACTGTTTCATAGCTTATTTTCAGCGTGTAGCCGATTTCTTTCGGCGATGTTCCTTTAAGCAGCAGTGTAAAAATTTCCTGTTCTCTTGGCGTTAAATTTAATTTTTCTTTTTTATTAATTTCTTCGGTTTCCACAAGCGGCTTGGAATACTCTTCCATATCGCGCAGATATAATCCGTCCGTCCAGTCGGCGTCAAACAGCCTTTTCTGAATAAGCGGCATAAATAAAAAACATAAACTGACAAGAACAAGGACAACCGCGAAAGCAAGAAATTTATTCGGCATTTCAAAAAAATTAAAGCATATAGAAAAAATTCCTGAAATTATAAAATACTGAATGAAAAATATAAAACAAAGTATCCTGAACATTTTTAATGATTTGCTTCTTTTTATTGCTCCCGCGTACATATAAAAAATGATAATGTACCCCAGGCTGTCGCCAAGGCCGTAAATAAAAGAACCTGAAGTGACCGCCGCCTGCGTATCAAGCAGAAGAACGCCAAGCCCAAATAAAGTAAAAGTCAGAAACATGAGCCAGATATAAAGCGCGCTTTTGCCTTTAAAAAATTGAATAAGAATGACAAGGCCGATAGATATGACGGTCCCAAGTCCGAACGCTAAACTGGAAACGCTGTTTTCCGACCATTCAATATAATTGCTCATACACATTATCATGTAATGAACAACGCCAAGACCGATAACAAAAGGAACTCCCGATCCCTTGCCGCCGTTTTCGGTATTTATTTCTGTGCGTACAGTTTTTGATTTTTCGCCGCTTCTTGCGGTGAAGTTTCCCGCGAAAAAAACAATGACAAGAAAAGCGGCCATCACAACAGCTCCGGCCCACGTAGTATCCGCTGTATGAAAACTAGGGAAGATATTCCATGAAGCGTAATAAAATCCGTAGTACAGCTGAATTATGATCATGCCGGCAAGCCGCTCAACATTATTTAATACAAAACAAAAAAGATAAAAAGCGCAGGCGGCGCATAATCCTGCGGTAAATTTAAAAGCCATGTAGAGGACAAACTGCCGAAAACCCATCGGCATAAAAATTAAAATTAACAATAAAACAGCGGATAAGACTGATGATATTCTAAGTAAATGAAGTATAAACGGCTTAGGCGTAAAGCAAAGGATAAGCCATCCCAGCCCAAGCATAAAAAACATAAGTTCGTTAGTCGCAAAACCGCCCAGCGCGATGCTGTGGCCGTAGTAGCGCAGATTCCCCAGAATAACGGAAAACGGAAAAACCAGCAGGACAGGCAGCAGCGCTGTCCTGATATTGCGAAAAGATAATTCATCGCGGGCTTGAAAAAGGTTTTTAACGGTTATGATAATTTTGTTATGCAAAACTTTATGCTCCTGTTATTCTTACAGCGTGGACTTTAATATGAACCTGTCCGCGGCTGACTTTAACCTCCCCGTAAATTTCAACTCTGTCATATTCGCTGACAGAATATCCCCGCCACTCTTTAGATCCTATATCAACGGAAATTTCTCCTGTCGCGTCACGGAACAGATAATTCTTTCCCGACAATGAACTGACAATATTTCCGGTTAAGACTACCCATGAATCGTGAGGCAGGATTCTAGCTTCATTAATTGTGACGGGCGCAGCTATCATAACAGGCTGCCCTGACAAACGGTTTACCCTTCCTGTTCCTGTTATCGCGTGTACTTTAATATGAATTTGTCCCCGGCTGATTTTTACTTCGCCGAAAATTTCAACTCTGTCTGAGGCGTCGACAGAAAGCCCGCGCCATTCCTTTGGCCCGATATCAACTGCGATATCCCCTGTTGTATCACGGAATGTATACTGCCTGCCGCCAGGCAGCATATTAATAATGTTTCCGGTTAAGACTACCCATGAATCATGCGGCAGATTTTTCGCTTCGCTGACTGTTATATATTGGTTGTTTAATATTGTCTGTCCGTAACCCGGCCCTGTAAAACCCTGCCCGTATATAACCGCGGCTGTCAGCAGAAGCGTAAAACCAAAAACCCCTGATACCAGCTGCCTTCTCATTAGAATACTTCTTAACATTTATGTCTAACCGAACCAGAACCTGGCGCCCAGAGCAACCGGAAAAAAAGGTTTTGAAAAATCAAGAGTCGGTAAAAAAATTACTCCGAACGAAGGCGCGACATGGATATAGATTTCTAAAGCGCTTTGCCCAAGCATCAGGCTGAAGCCTACCGGCAGGCGCAAGCCTCCGCTAAAATCAATATCTGTCATATCGGATTTTTTATTTTTCCCTTTATTTTCTGTGAAGTCCATATGCGTAAATTCCATATCCATAAAAACACCCGCGCCTATGGTAAAATTCAAAGATAACGGTTTTGAAGATATTATCGGCATAGTTACAAGACCGATATCAAAAGTAAACTGCATCGCGTCTGTGTTTTCATCAAGATACCAGTTCACAGTAAAATGCGTGTCCTGGGAAAGACTAAAAGCCAGTGCGATACCCTTCGGCACATATTTATCTTCGGCGGATACTAAAAAATCTTCTCCGTCGAAATTAAACTGAACCCCAAATCCGATTTTATTGTTGCCAACATGTTTGGGAGGCGCCGCCATTACATTCGTTATTGCCGCCGCGAATAAAACGAAAATGATAACCAATGTTTTTGTTTTCATACTCATATAACCCTCCATAAAATAAATTAATTACAGTTTCCTGATATATCTTACATGCACTTCCGGCATATAACTGTTTTTCGGCCAATGAACTTCACCGTAAATTTCTATAGTATCGGTCGCGGAAATTGTTATCCCCTGAAACCACAAATTCTGCCATTCCTTGTTTCCGATTTTTATAAGAACATCGCCCGATGAATCACGGAAAATATAAAGGTCTTTTCCTCCGTAAAATTGAATAATGCTTCCCTGGATAACAATCGGCATTTTGTGTCCGTATGCCCAAGCCTGCACCACGGGAACAGCCTGTAAACCATACCCGTATTGTCCCGGAACAATCTGACCGGGAACTATTTGGTTTGGAACTATCTGTCCCGGAACAATCTGCTGACCGGGGACAACCTGACCCGGAATGAACTGGGCAAAGACGCTTCCTGCCGCTATGAACATCGCAAAACAGCAGATGATAAATGTCGTATACTTTGTCATAAGTATACCTCCTAAATTTGATTTGCATATTTATGATACGCATTTATGAAAAATATACAGCCTTAAGAAACCAAGCGCAAATCACCAAATCAGGTGAGGTATGTAAATTCTAACAGATTTTGTCTGTTTTTTGCCAACCAAATTAGGTGATATTGACCTTAAATGATAGTCGTTTTATATAAACGGGGGCTTTTCAATGTTAATACTTCTTTATTTTCTTGAAAAAGAATATGAGCAGATATATACTGCTCTCACAAAGAATGTAATTTTTCTCACAAACACGCCAATAAAGCCGTTTTTACGGCTTATGGAATAATCAGACAAAAAAGGAGATTTTTCTGAGAAGGATATCATATTAGTCATACCGCAACATTTATCCAGCAATAGGTAAAGCTGTTTTTTACCATTAGTTGTCCGCATGACTTTGGGAGCAGCCCTGATTTTTTTAAAGTAATATTTGGGAGCAAACCTGATGCTCGATTACACGTTAAAATATATTTTCAATTGTCAATGTTACTTCAATAACCCTAAATCTGTCATTGCTTTTTTTAAGACTGCTTCGCTTGCGGCAGCGAGCCTGCCAAGAGGAAGGCGCGTAGGGCCGCCGGGAAGGCCTGCCCAGGAAAGAGCCTGCTTTATCGGGACCGGGTTTGTTTCTATAAACGCGGCTTTAATGAATGGGATTAGTTCGTAGTGGATGCTGCGAGCTTCTTCGAGTTTTCCTTCAAGAGCGACTTTTGTTAACGCTTTTACTTTCGCGGGGAGTAAATTAGAAACGACAGAGATAACACCATCGCCGCCCATGCTGATAAGAGGCAGAGTAAACGGATCGTCGCCTGAGAGAACAGAAAATTTTTGCGAGTCTGCTTTATTCTTTCGCGGAAGAGCGATTTCTCTTATGATGTCGCCGATTTGAACGATGTCCCCGGAAGACTCCTTTACGCCCGCGATGTTTGGAATACGCGCGATTTTTTCCATGAGCTGAACCGGAATGTTTCTGCCGGTGCGTGAAGCGATGTTGTAAACGATGATTGGAATGCCGGCATTCGCGGCGGCTTCAAAGTGGCGGATTAAACCGTCGTCGTTTGG
>Ga0209755_10002956_pt1 | contig 22092 bp, 20 predicted proteins | sample TergutCo191P1_FD_187301 | JGI IMG/M metagenome (GOLD analysis project Ga0209755, IMG submission 187301) | Cornitermes sp. P1 segment gut microbial communities from Petit-Saut dam, French Guiana - Co191P1 (SPAdes) (version 2) | ecosystem: Host-associated > Arthropoda: Insects > Digestive system... | reverse complement strand
AGGATCATTCCCTGATTTATAAGCCGCTGGAACGGCTCGATTGTGTTTACAAGACCGATGTCATAAAGCACTTTATGCCAGAAACGGCTGTAAAGTAAATGCAGAACGGCATGTTCAACGCCGCCGACATATAAATCGACAGGCAGCCAGTAATTTATTTTTTCTTTTGCCGCGAATTCTTTTTCATTTTTTGGATCAAGGTAGCGTATGTAGTACCAGCATGAGCCTGCCCACTGCGGCATTGTATTTGTTTCGCGCTTTGCTTTTCCGCCGCACTTAGGACATGTAGTGTTTACCCATTCATCAATTCCCGCAAGAGGAGATTCGCCTGTGCCTGTCGGCGCGTATGATTTTACCTGCGGCAATTTTAACGGCAGATCATTTTCAGATAACGGAACGATACCGCAATGATCACAATGAATAACAGGAATCGGCTCGCCCCAATAACGCTGCCGTGAAAAGATCCAGTCCCTCAATTTATAGTTTACCGCTTTTTTCCCGATGCCTTTTGTTTCCAGCCAGTCAGTGATTTGTTTTTTAGCGTCATTTGTCGCAAGCCCGGAAAATTTTCCTGAGTTAACAGAATAACCGTCTGCGCTTGTACATTCAGCAGGTTCGCCGGAAAAATCTTTGCCTGCCTGCGGCTTATCGGAAGACACCACTAAAATAACCGGCAGATTAAAAGTTTTCGCAAACTCCCAGTCGCGTTCATCATGCGCGGGAACAGCCATTATCGCGCCGGTTCCGTAAGAAATCAAAACATAGTCGGCTATCCATATAGGTATCTTCTGATCATTAACAGGGTTTATTGCGTAAGCGCCGCAGAAAACGCCTGTCTTTTCTTTTGCGAGGTCTGTGCGTTCAAGATCGCTCTTTCTGGCGGCGGCTTCGATATAGGAATCAACTGCTTTTTTTTGTTCAGGCGTTGTGAGTTTTTCAACTAACGAATGCTCAGGCGAAAGCACCATATAAGTCGCGCCGAAAAGAGTATCAGGACGTGTCGTATATATTTCAAGTTCATCGCTGTGTCCGTCAATCTTAAATATAACGTTTGCGCCTTCGCTGCGGCCAATCCAGTTGCGCTGCATCATTTTTACCGGTTCAGGCCAGTCGAGGTTGTCAAGATCAGAAAGCAGGCGTTCAGCGTATTCTGTTATTTTTAAAATCCACTGGCGAATACGCTTGCGTGTTGTTTTTTCGCCGCAGCGTTCGCAAAGACCGTCTTTTACTTCTTCATTGGCAAGACCGGTTTTACATGACGGACACCAGTTGATCGGGCTTTCGGCTTCGTACGCGAGTCCTTTATCGTAGAGTTTTAAAAATATCCACTGCGTCCATCTGTAATAATCCTGCGCGGAAGTATCAACTTCGCGATCCCAGTCATAAGAAAAACCAAGCGATTTTATCTGCGCGCGGAAACGATCGATATTGGCGGCCGTTGTTACAGCGGGATGAGTTCCTGTTTGTATCGCGTAATTTTCCGCGGGAAGTCCGTAAGCGTCAAAACCCATCGGGTGCAGCACATTGTATCCGTTCATGCGAAGGTAACGGCAGTAAATATCGGTCGCTGTATAACCTTCGGGGTGGCCGACATGCAGTCCCTGTCCCGAAGGATATGGAAACATATCAAGCACATATCTGCGTTTTTCTTTTGGAATAGAGTTGTCTTCCGTTGTTTTTAATGTTTTGTTTTGCTCCCAATATTTTTGCCATTTGGGTTCAATTGTTTCGAATGGGTACTTTGCCATAATGGGCAATTATACATAAATTAATGATTTAATACTATCATTGATGCTAGTATATGTTTTTAAATCTTTAGCCATAAAGCGGGGCGGACGCCTTTATCAAAAAAATTTTTATCACCGACAACAGATATTGCTCCGCTAGCGCCGACCACCGCTTGATCATCATCATATACGCCTGGTGATCGCAGCCACCAATAATAATTTTTATTTTCAAATGCCGCTATCCTGCTGTTGTTATGAATATTAGATATAAAACCGCCTGTATTATTTGATTCAACGCCGGTAGAAATATTTATACGCTTTTTATTATGATAATCTCCTGAGTTGCCAAAATATTTGTCAGCTTCTTCAATGCTTAATAAAAATATTTTATCTGTTGTATCATTGCCGCCGGCTGTTCCATACCAGAGATTATCATTGTTAGTTATTCGTGTTTCTACAATTCTCTTTTGTTGATCACCTGTAAATTCCTGCAGAAAATTGCTGTTCAGATATTTGCGCAAGGTACATGCTTCCCATGTTGTTCCCTTATATTCTGAATGATATTTACAATTTTTTATTATATCTTTTGTGATTATTAACGCTTTGTCTCCTTGTACATCCAGTACGCGCCAGTCATAATTTCCAAACTTTATTATATCGCCGGTTTTAACAGATGATGAAGTTTGGGAAGGCGCAGGTTTTTCAACTGTCCCCTGTACAGGTGTTATGGGCGCTGGTTTTGGGGGAGGCGGCGCTGAAGGCGGCAAGAAACCTGACAGCTCTTTTACTGTTACCGCTTGCGCCCATTCAGCCATGCCTTCTTTCCAGACGTATGTTTCCCGTTTTATTTCGCCTTTTTTTATTTTTGTTTTCATTGTTTCAGTATTAAAAGGGCCCGTGTTTTTACCGTTGACGGATAAAAAATATTGATCATCAGGCGCTGTTTGCGCGGATTCTTTTTGTGATTTGTTCTTATCTTCCTTTTCTTTCGGAGAAGCGCTTTCTCGTTTTGGGAACGGCACTCCTTTTAAAACATGGATAAGAGTGTCTGTCAAATCTTCCGCCGTTTCCTGCTTCATATCAAAATCTTCATCAAGCCGATTTAATGCCTGCTTTCTGCATAAATCAATTTCCTGCGCCGCGTTTATAGCTTTTGGAATTTTCGCTTCTATTGCCTGTAATAATAACCGGCTTTCTTTTTTATATTCGCCTTTTGTGTAATCTGACAAAATCGCCTTGCATTTGGAAGCTTCATTAAATATGTCCTTACCCTGCTCTTTGATTATTGTTTTTAATATGTTAATAAAGCCTTGATCCATGTTCTTCTCCTGAAAATAAATTTATATCATAAAAAATATTAATACAATCCCAAACTTGTTTCGTGTAAAAGTTTTGGCGGCGTATAGGCGCTCAGCCTGTCTACCTGTATAAATATTTTTTATATCATTACAATATTATTTATGACAGAACTCACGCAGAAAATAATCGATCAAATACTCGCTGTTCCAAAAGGCAAGGTTTCAAGCTACCGTGATATTGCCGCAAGAGCAGGGCTTGCGAACGGAGCAAGGCAGACAGTGAGAGTTTTGCATACAATGTCGGAAAAATATAATCTGCCGTGGTATAGAATTTTGCGATCTGACGGAAGCATCGCGCTGGAAGAAGGAGCCGGCAGAGAATTACAAATTAAGCTTTTGCGAAAAGATGGAGTGAGAGTATCTAATGACGGAAAAATCGATATGATCAAATTTGGCATTAATGACTTGTGAGATAACTGACTTCGAACCGAAAGTTAGCAGTTGTCAAACAAGTCCAACATGAGAACTTTTAAAAACTTCCGTTAGGTTTTTATTAAAACTGAAAGCATGATTTTTTAATTATTTTTTTATCTGCTTAAAAACCAGGCGAATAAAAACATTATACCTGCAATTATCAAAATTATGGGCAGAAAAACCAATATTGCCGCGATAACCATTGCTTTAAAATCGCCTTTCTCCATTTCCGGACGCACTTCGGCGAATTTTTTTATCGCTTCTTTTTCGTTTACGATCTTTTCGAATCTGCGTTTGAAAAATAACATATAACGCTTCCCGGACGCGGTTTACCGCTAAGAAAGGGGGAAGTGGCAGGAGACAAAATGTCCTGTGTCGTGTTCATTGAAAGGCGGTTCTGTTTCTTTGCAGATATCTTTTACATAGCGGCAGCGTGTGTGGAACTTGCAGCCCTTAGGAGGATTAATCGGGCTTGGGATATCGCCTTCCAGAATGATTTGATTTTTTTGTTTATCCGCGTTTGTTGTGGGAATCGCAGATAACAGGGCTTCCGTATACGGATGAAGCGGACGGCGGAAAATTTCTTCGGACTGCGCGATTTCAACAATGTTTCCAAGATACATAACGCCGATTCTGTTGCTGATATATTTTATTACCGAAAGATCGTGCGAGATGAAGAGATATGTAAGTTTTTCTTTTTCTTTTAGATCAGATAACAGATTTAAAATCTGCGACTGGATTGATACGTCCAGCGCGGATACCGCTTCGTCGCAGACTATAAACTTAGGATCTACCGCAAGCGAACGGGCAATTCCGATTCTTTGGCGCTGTCCGCCTGAGAATTGATGCGGGTAACGGTGAATCATGTAGGGTGCAAGACCGCATTCTTCCATAACTTTTAAAACATGGTTTTGAAGCTCTTCACCCTCGCCGGGAAAGAACTCATGCGCAATTGGTCCCTCGCCGATGATTTGCCCTACTGTCATTCGCGGATTAAGCGATGAGTATGGGTCCTGAAAAATAATCTGCATGTCACGGCGAAGGTGGCGCATCTCGTTATAATTTAAACGCGCGAGATCAATGCCGCTATCGCGGAGTTTTTCAAGTTTCTCAAAACTTTTTTTATCAGCAATAGACTGCGCGATCTCCATGCGGCGGGCTTCGAATTTCTCCGCCAGTTGTTTTCGTTCAAGTTCATCCGCCTGTACCTGCTGTATGTCCGGGTGTGAGTATAAACCAATTGCAGAATTATGGCTGATAGATGAATTTACAGAGACCGGTTTTTTTGATTTTCCTTCGCTGTAGTAATCATTATACAATGATACAACTTCGTCTTCATTTTGAGACAGCAAGAGCCCCCCGAAGATATGGACAAGTTCATCGAACATGATTTGCGCGTTTTTTTTATCTTCTGTATACAGTTTTAATAACTTTTGTTTTCTGGCGGGAAGTTCATGAATAATTTCGAACAAGTATTTCGGCGCGACTTTTTCCAGCGGCCTTCCGTAATAAAGCGTATGTCCTTCTGTCTGGTGATAGAGCTGAAGCAGTGTTCTTCCTAAAGTAGATTTTCCGCAGCCGCTTTCTCCGACAAGGCCAAGCGTTTCGCCTTCGTAAATATCAATTGAGATGCCGTCATTGGCTTTAACGAACATGTCCTTGTGGCCTTTAACAGGAAAGTATTGTTTTAAATTTCTTATGCTGATTAAAGTCTTTTTTCCGTTTTTTTCCGTGGCCGATCCATTGCCTGCCAGATCCAAAATAACTGATGTAAAATCTTCTGAGATTGCGCCCTTCGCAGATAAAACGGCGTTTCCGGGTGAAACTGAGTCCGCGGTTTTATTTTTGTTTTCAGTTATCTGCGCCATATTATTTATCCTTCCCGCTGCCGGAAGCATCGCTGACAGTATCAGAAGCTGTATTGCTGCGGACAATTACCGGAACGATGCCCGTAATAGAGGAGCGTTCTTCTTTTTTGGGATAATAGCAGCGCACACTCTGCCCCGGGGAGACTTCCAAAAACGGAGGACTGTTTTCCATGCATTTTTTCTGCGCGTACTTGCAGCGCGGAGAAAAGCGGCAGCCCAGCGGAATATCCAAAGGATGCGGAACCGTACCCGGAATCGCTTCAAGTTTTACACCGCTTGGAGTATCAAGCTGCGGAATCGATGTCATCAATCCTTCGGTGTAAGGATGCGAAAAAACACTCGGGCTGAAAATTGTGCGAACCGGCGCGGTCTCCACAACCTGTCCGCAGTACATGACAGCGACATCGTCGGCCATCTCATTTATTACTCCAAGGTCGTGTGTGATAAAAAGAATTGACGCTCCGTTCTCGCGTTTTAGATCATTCATCAATTTTAAAATTTGCGCCTGAATGGTTACATCAAGAGCGGTTGTCGGTTCATCCGCGATTAATATCTGCGGGCGGCAGGCAAGAGCCATCGCTATCATTACGCGCTGGCGCATTCCGCCGGAAAGCTGGAACGGGTATTGCTTTGCGACTTTATCCGGGTTTGGAATCTGAACATCGGCAAGCATTTTTATTGATTCCGCGTAAGCGTGCTTTTTGGTCATGCTCTGATGAACCATAAACGATTCGCCGATTTGCCTTTCAACTTTAAACACAGGATTAAGGCTTGTCATCGGCTCCTGAAAGATAACCGATATTTTATTACCTCGGATTTTTTGTATTTCTTTAAGCGAAACTTTTGTCAGATCTTCTCCGTTAAAGAAAATTTCCCCGGAATCAATATAACCATTGCCGTCCAAAAGACGCAAAATGCTCATTGCAGATACTGATTTTCCGCTTCCGCTTTCTCCGACGATTCCGAGAGTGCGTCCGGATTCTATAGCGTAGGAAACCCCGAACACAGCTTTTACAATGCCGCGCTTGGTTCTAAAATATGTATGTAAATCCTTTACTTCGAGTAACGCCATTTATTCCTACCGGTCGTTTGATTTTGGATCGATAGCGTCGCGGAGGCCATCGCCCACTATATTGATACTGATAACCGCGAGTCCCAATACAAGAGAGGGGAACACCCAGCGCCACCAGTATTGACGAATTACAATTGAGTCAATGCATTTATTCAGCATATTTCCCCATGTCGGTGTCGGTTCAATTACGCCGAATCCAAGGAATGAAAGAGTAGATTCAAGAAGAAGGCATGTCGCCATACTGACAGTAAGGCTTACAAATATAACAGGCAGAACATTCGGCAGGATGTGTTTAAAGATAATCACCCTTTCGCGGATTCCCATCGCCTTTGCCGCCGTTACAAACTCGTTTTGTTTTTCCGATAAAATCTGCGCCCTTGTCAGACGCGCGAAACCCGACCATCCCAATAATCCAAGGATGACCATTATCATAATTATCCGCCCGGTTTCCGGAATTCTGTTCGCGACTATAGCGGCAAGGATTATCGCAAGCGGTATGAATGGGATAGAGTCGACAACTTCCGCGAAGCGCATCAGGAACATATCGGTCTTTCCGCCGAAGTATCCCGATATTCCGCCAAGCGTAATACCGATCAGCGCGGAAATAACTACGGCTATAAACCCGACAGTAAGGCTGATTCTGCCGCCGTACACAACACGGGTAAAAACATCGCGCCCCCATTGATCGGTTCCCATGATATAGCCTTTTTGTCCCCACGTAATTATGTGTCCGGAGGAATCGATTGCCGCGTTCTGGTAATAATCTGTTGAAATCTGAGTGATTCCTGAGACATCCGGATAATTTAACTGACCGAACATATTGTCGCCCCAGGCAAATACCGAACCGTCATTCAGAAGAGCGGCGAAATGAGTGCGGCCGCCGCGGATTTGTTTTACCTTGCCTTGAATTTCGGTGGGTACATTATGAGCCGGAAGATGGGCGCTGCCCCATGTAACAACGGTGCCGTTATCAAGAAGAGCCGCCGCGACATGATCGGTAGAAGCGATCTCCACAGTGCGTCCCTGAATTGACTGCGGGATTCTTGTAAACGCGGAATCCGCTTCTGTAAGGGCGAAAACCTGAGCGTTTTTTGTTAAAGCGATAACCGTAGAAATATTTACGGCAAAGTCTTTATAATTTCCCTGATTCGCGCCGGGACGGAAATTAAATAAATTCTCATTGCCCCAGAAATGCAGCGTTCCTTCATCGTCAAGCGCTATTGTTACCTGATGGCCTGCCTGTATTTCAATTATATTTTTTCCTTGTACGCTGTCGGCAATCCGGATTATGCCAAGACGGTCATTTCCCCATGCGTAAATCCGTCCGTTTTCGCCGACAGCTACAACATGATCAAGACCCGCAGAGACAAGCTTTAACGGCCCTGAAAATGCCGGGATATTATTTTTTATTTTCGCGGTTTGAGTTCCCCACATGTATAATTTACCGTTTTTATCAATTCCGGCGCCGTAGGTTGAACCAAAATCCATCATTTTAACATTATTGGCAAGCTCTTTTGGTATGGAAAGATAATTCAAAGCCGGAGGAAGATTCTGCCTTGTGGAGTCTGTGTAATTAAGATCGATTGGCAGTATAAATGAAAATAAAAAACATGAAATAAAAATAAAAATAAAAACCGACATCCCGACAATGCTTAATTTACGGGAGAAGAAATTCCGCGCCGCTGTTTTGCCGGGGCTTTGTATAAGTTCTTCTTCCATTATTTGAGAGATACTTACGGGCGAATTCGATGCGGCGGAGGAAGATCCGTTTTTTTTGGCTTTTTTCGGAGAAGCATTAATGCCTTTTGTCTTTTCCATAAACCCCCGATCTCCTCTTGGCTTTATCAGATTACATAAAAAATTCTTTTCTACTGCAGCCTGATACGCGGATCAACAATAGTATAAACAATATCAATTACTAAATATCCGATAAGCCCGATTAACACATAGAACATTCCAAGCGTAAGAGCTACTGCGAAATCAGAAACCATAATAGAACTAATATATAAATTACCCATTCCGTTCCAGTTAAAAATTCGTTCGATCATAACCGAGCCGCTTAAAAGGCTGAGAAACCAGCCGATAAGGATAGTCATAAACGGGATCATTGAATTGCGGAATGCGTGAGAATAAATGACAACTTTTTCTGTTAAACCTTTTGCCCTGGCTGTTCTGATATAGTCCATGCGAAGAGCGTCTATCATTGTGGCGCGAATGTAACGTGTAAGCGATCCGAGACTCATAAAAGTCATAACGCCGACAGGGAGTATCATGTGTTTTAGTTTATCAAGCAGCACAGCGATGCCTTCGCCGCGGAAGCCCGGTGTGTAAGCGCCGCCGATCGGCAGCCACCCCAGAAGAACCGAGAAAACTAAAATTGCGGCAAGAGATATTATAAAGGAAGGAAGGCTTAAACCGAGAATTGTAACGACTTGAACAGTACTATCGTAGATTGTTCCTTTTTTTACCGCTGTTGTAATTCCCAGCGGGATTGTTATTATAAAAACAAGCACCATTGATATCGCGTTAAGTATCAATGTGTTTGACATCGGCGCTTTAATCACTTCGATAACAGGCTGTCTGTACATAAGTGATCTTCCAAAATCACCTGTCAGCATCGCGCCCATCCACTTAAAGTATTGGATGATTATAGGCTGATCGAGACCTAAAAATTCTCTGATTTCCTGCTGAAAACGCTCAAAGTCAGCCGGCCGCATCTCATTCTGCAGCCCTTCGGTATACATCCTGACAGGATCGGCCGGCGATAACTTATAAAGCGCGAACATTATTACGGACACAAGAAAGAAAACAAAGACGATATATACAATGCGCCGTATAATGTAGTTTATCAATTTACTTACCTATTCAAATTATTCAACCCATGCGTCTACAATCGCGGAAGTCCACGGATAAAGCGCGTTATGAGAGAATCCTTTCAGCTTCGGGTTAAAGAAGTCGAAATATTCATCTGAGTAAAGCGGAAGGTCAGGAAGAATCTTGTTAAATAATCTTACGAAATTCATCCAGTTTCTTGAATATGTCATTCTGTCACCTGAAGTTGTGTTTCTCATTTGCTGAGTATAGCCGTCGAGCTCAGTGTTGATAATGAAGTTACCGTTATAGTAACCAAAATCCGCCGGATCCGGCCTGTAGTAATACCACGGTGAATCCTGTACGTTGAATCCGGTTCCGCCGTTAATCATATTGTAGCGTTTGCCTGATCCGTCAAGAGCGATACCGAAAGCTGTGGAATCGCCCCATTCCTGATTGATTCTCATGCCGATGCTTTGGGCGTTCGCGGTAAGGAATGTGCTGAGCATTTCGCCGATTACGTTTGAATCGGGCGAGAACCATTCAATTACTAGTTCCATAAGAGAGCCGTCCGGCATTCTCTTATAACGTGAACCTGTTCCTGTATATTCGCCGCCTGTTGCGTTAAGCGTCCACCCGCCTGCTACAAGTTCTTCTCTCGCTCTTGTAAGGTTGAGGGTATAAACAGTTAAATCCCTGTCGAGCGCCGCTCTGTTCTGCGCGAGCATCCACTGAGCGCTTCCGATTCTTGAGTGAACGATAACGCCGTAGCCGCCTGTGTACTGACGCACGAACTCCTCACGGTCCATGCTGTACGCGATAGCTCTGCGGACTTCTTCGAATTGTGTTGGACCCCAATCGCAATGGAATGTGATTTTTCCGTAGCCGTTGCGGGCATAAGTTATATAGTTGGCTCTGCCGTTATCGACAACATCAAGGCCTGCGTTAATTACTGTCGCGCCTGCCTGCTGGATAAGAAGATCAACTGTGCCTGTCGAGAGAGCGTCAATTGCTGTCGCTTGCGCTATCTGATAAAGAATAAGCGTTTTAATGCGTGGCTTTGACAGTTCCGGGCCTGAGCCAAGATATGTCGGATTGGCTTCGAGCGTGATCATGTAAGCGCCCGCGTCATAACTTACAAAGTTATAAGGACCGCATGTAACCATCGGGGTATAGCGGTAACCTGTCGAACCGTTATCAATTGTTGATTGCAGCAGCTGAAGCGTAAACGGCCCTGTAATTTGAGCGCCCTGTCCGTTATCAACAACATCGCACCCCGGAGCAAGCACGTGCTTTGGGGAAGGTTCGAAGTTGGCATATGTGATTTCATACCAGAACGGAAAGTTTTCGTCGCCGTATGTTTCATCGACCGGAGCTACAGACGCTGAGAATGTATAATCGCCTAAAAGACGAATTCCGCTGAATGTACTGGATGCTCCTGTATGATACGCGGTATAGCCGCGGTAAACATCATAACCTGTCCTGCGGTTTGCGCCTAATTCCCTGAGCTGCGGGCTGCAGTCAAGGAGTATCGAAAACACAAAGTCTTTGGCTGTGATTTTTGTTCCGTCGTTGTAGGTAAGGTTTTGATTAATTTCGATGGTATAGGTTTTTCCGCCGTCTGGATTATCTGTCGTTGTCAGGGATTTGACAACTACCGGATCCGGTAAGAACTGGTCATCATCGGTATACATAATTGTTCCATAACCGTAGATGAGCTCTTTTGTGTTGGCATTCGCCACAAGGTTATCCCAGCCTGAGAACATATTTCCGTTCATTGCGTTTACACCGACAATTAGTTGGCCTGATGCTGCTCCAGCTGTGCTTGTACTGACCGTGCCGCCCTGACATCCGACAATTAAGGCTGCCAGAAGCACTATTGATGCCACAGAGATGATAGTTTTAAATTTCTTCATCTTTATCCTCCTTATAGAAGTATATACTATTTTGACAAAAAAGTGGATTTTTGTTTTTTTAATTTTATTTACCCTTAAAATAAATGTCAATGACCGCACTTATGCTCTGATTGTTGTTTTAATATTTATAATGCAATGTGAGAAGGTTTAATCGGAATACGGAAGCGGGATTTTTATCAGACGGTTCATCCGTCTCCCATTCTCTTTTTTAGAAACGAGTCGACAGTCATTCTGTTTACTCCGAACATACGCCCGATGGCACTTTTTGATGTATGTTCATCCAGAAGTTTTTGTATTTCTTTTTCGTGGCCGGAGAGTTTTACGCGGGAGGATTTTTTTCCGTTAGGGCGGCCGAGGATCATGCCCTGCGCTTTTTTTCTGGCGAGCGCTTCCTTTGTTCTCTGCGAAACAAGATCGCGTTCAATTTCCGCCGACAAGCCGAAAGCAAAGGCCAGAACTTTTGACTGAATATTGTCACCTAACCTGTAGTTGTCTTTAATAGTCCAGATTCTGACTCCGTTAAGCATAAGATGATTTAAGATTGACATTATCATAAAAAGGCTTCTTCCCAGCCGGGACAATTCCGAACAGATAATCAAGTCATCTTTTTTTACTCCCGCAAGAAGCGATCCTAATAATCTTTTTTCCGGCGTTTTTGTGCCGCTGATTGTTTCTTCGATCCATCGTTCAATCACAATATTGTTAGCTGAACAAAATTTCTCAATTTCGAACCGCTGATTCGCGGTTGTTTGTTTGTCAGTGCTGACTCTGATATAACCGTATGTCATCATTCCTCCGAATTTACGTTCTAATATTCCTTATCGTCATTTTGCGTAACAAGCAGCGGCGCAACTTCCGGACAAACGAGGGTTTTTATCTTGATTATTTATCATTGTTGTGATAATATTTCGCATTATTAGATTTGATTATTTTCAGGCTTAAGGGAGTCGAAAATGCAAGACAAAATATTAACTTCTGATGATAACGAAAAAAATCTTAAAATGGAAAAGGAAGCGCCCGCCGCTTTAGCCGCGCCGGCTGAGCAGCTTCAGATAAAAATCAAACAGCTTCAGACACTGCAAAACGGAATTTTATCTGTTATTGCGGATATTGCCGGAAACAGATGCGAAGATACCGGCAGCCATATCGAGCGCACCGCTTCATTATTAAAAATATTAATTGACGCGATGACGATGCGGAAAGTTTATTCGCTTGAACTTAATAAATTCGATTTGGATACGCTTTGTTCTTCCGCGCGCCTTTATGATATCGGCAAGATCACCATTTCAGATAACGTATTGAATAAGCCGGGAAAATTAACAAACGAAGAATACGAGACAATAAAGGCTCATGCCGCCCGCGGCGAGCGCATAATAGATAAAATGATACTGCGGACAGGAGACGATTCTGAATTTTTGCATAACGCCAAATTGTTCGCGGGTTATCATCATGAGCGCTGGGACGGAAAGGGTTATCCGCACGGGCTCGACAGATTAAACATTCCTGTTCAGGGACGCATTATGGCGATAGTCGATGTATACGACGCGCTTGTATCGGAGAGGCCGTATAAAAAACCGTTTACTCCCGAAGAAGCCGAAAAAATTATCATGGACAGCACCGGCGAAATGTTTGATCCTTTAATCGCAGATGTTTTTAACGAAGTGCGCGAACAGTTCAGAGCCGCTGTTAAGCAATCTAATTAAAATTGTTATTGTGAATTAAACCGCTTCTTTTCCGCCCATAAACCAAGCGCGGGATTAGGAACAAAGAAGATGCGCTCTCCGTCCGAAAGCGTGTTCCAGCCTGTGTTTAGTTTAGCGTTATCATAACGCGCCTGCGCTTCATTTAAATCGCCCCATTCAAAACCAGTTGATTCAATCTCATTTTGCGTAACGCTGTGTTTTCCTTTGTTATCTGATGTGCAGTACCGGACTGTAAACCTGCCTTCGCTTGATCCGTGAATCAAGTGGGCGGCGGCGCTTAAATTTCCTCTTAAATCCGCGTTATCTGCAACTTTGCTCATTATTTCTCTGCTTGGTCTGTACCCGTATTTTCTGATTAACGCGTCAATTCCCGGATCTTCTCCGAATTTTTCAAGCCCCGGCGCGAGGATTAATAGTTCGCCGCCGTCGGCGATTGCCATGCGCGTGCGGTAAACGGCTTTGTTTCCAAGCCATGTTGTGCGGAATTCTTCAGGTTCAAGATACACTACAGCCTTGTGAATAGGCTCGTCCATAATATCGACATTAACCTTCTGCGCAAGGCTCGCGGCTTTTTCAAAACACTCACGTCCGAAACCGATATAAAGACCTCTGACCGCAAGAGAGCCTCGGGTTTCTCCTTTGCGCTGGTTTAACTGCGCCGCTGCTTGCTGCGCCGATTCTTCGGCAGATCGAGCGCCGACAACAGTCAGAACCCATAATACAGGCGGCAGATTATGCGCGTAACGGCGCAGCCCTTCATCAAACATTAAACGAACCGGAGTATCAATTCTGCCCATCATTTTTTCCATTCCGTAAGCGGCGCCTGCGAAATGGCTTTTGTCGATTGCTTCTTTACCGCCTGTTCCCACAAAAATATTTTTCGCGTGATTCGCCATTCCGGCGACTTCGTGTGGAACAACCTGTCCTATCGAAAGAATCATGGAAAAGTTTCCGCTTCCGGGGCTGTCTTTGCGCAGCAGTTTATTAACCTGTACAGGCCAGTCATAACGGACAGCGCCGCCGCAGGTTTTTTCCACCCAATCCGCTTCGAGACGTCCAAGTTCTGTAACATCATTGCGCCAGTCATGAACAAGGAATTTATTTTTCGGAGTTCCGGGGAACATTCTTTCGAGTTCAGCGCCCGTCATTGCCATGTGTGTTCCAAGCGCGGGAAGAACCGCTCCAAGCTGATTTTTACTTGAGCCGTTTGTCAGCATGCGCGAGGCGGCATCGGTAAAGAAACCCGCCTTAGAATGAAAACGCGTAATATCAGGCGGCAGAATAATTACAGAACCTTTATTATTTAAATCGTCCAAAGCGTTTGCTAAAGCTTCTGAAAAAAGATCGTTTAATTCTTCATCGGACAGATCAAGATCAGCTCCGCCTTTGGCGATATATGTTTTTTCCGGCATTGCGGTCTCCTCGTGATTACCTGAATGTTTACAGATCAGACAATTATTTTTTTTATAGAATATAAGGTTTATATATGTTATATTAGATTGAGAAAAAACACTATATATAAACTTAATTATATAAATCAGGAGAGATATATGAGTAATGCCGACATCGGATTGATAGGGCTTGCGGTGATGGGAGAAAATCTTGTTCTTAATATTGAGAGCAAAGGTTTTTCCGCCGCGGTTTATAACAGAACAACTTCCAGAGTGGATGAATTTATTCAGGGGCGGGGAGCCGGAAAAAAAATTACAGGCTGCCGCAGTATGGCGGAACTTGCCGCCGCTTTAAAAAGACCGCGCAAAGCGATGATTATGGTTAAAGCCGGAAAGGCAGTTGATGATACTATCGAGCAGCTTTTAGAAGTTTTGGAAAAAGGCGATATTATTATCGACGGCGGCAACTCAAATTATCAGGATACGATTAGACGCACTGCTTATGTTGAGTCGAAGGGACTTTTGTACATTGGCACAGGAGTTTCAGGCGGCGAGGAAGGAGCTTTAACAGGTCCGTCGATAATGCCCGGCGGCTCTCCTTCGGCATGGCCGGAAGTAAAACCAATTTTACAGGCAATATCCGCGAAAGTTGACGGCGGCGGCGCAGGCATCAGTGTTCCATGCTGCGACTGGGTCGGCGAAAACGGAGCGGGGCACTTTGTAAAAATGGTGCATAACGGAATCGAGTACGGAGATATGCAGCTTATCTGCGAAACTTATCACCTGATGAAAAACGTGCTCAGCCTTTCTTACGATGAAATGGGCGATGTGTTTGATAAATGGAACAATGGCTCGCTCGGCAGTTATTTAATCGAAATCACGCGGGACATACTCCGCTATAAAGACGCGGACGGCTCTCCGTTAGCTGAAAAGATTCTCGACACCGCGGGTCAGAAGGGAACAGGTAAATGGACAGGCATCGCCGCGCTTGAGTTCGGCGTTCCTCTCACATTAATCGGCGAAGCGGTTTTCAGCCGCTGTCTTTCCGCAGCGAAGGACGAGCGCGTGCGCTCTTCAAAAATTTTTTCGAGCCCGAAGATTACTCCTGTATCTGACAAAGCGATGTTTGTTAATGATTTGGAAAAAGCGTTATACGCATCCAAAGTAGTATCCTACGCGCAGGGTTATTTATTAATGCGCGAAGCCGCGAAAGAGTACAAGTGGAATCTTAACTACGGCGGCATCGCTTTGATGTGGAGGGGCGGCTGCATTATCCGCTCGGTTTTCCTCGGAAAAATCAAAGAAGCCTTTGATAAAAATCCTAATTTAGAAAATCTTCTTTTAGATTCATTCTTTACGGGCATCATCGAAGACGCGCAGGATTCATGGCGCAGGGTTGTAAGCTCTGCGGTGCAGAACGGAATTCCTGTTCCCGCGTTCGCAAGCGCGCTCTCTTATTTTGACGGTTACAGAAGCGGGCGCCTTCCTGCGAATTTATTACAGGCTCAGCGCGATTATTTCGGCGCGCACACTTACGAACGCACCGATAAACCGCGCGGCGAGTTTTTCCATACAAACTGGACCGGCAAGGGAGGAACAACGAGCGCGTCAACTTATGTCGTGTAACGAATGAGCTTTTTTATTAATTGAAGTTTTTGTAAACTGAGGCTTTTACAAAACTAACCGAGTTTTGGAAAAAGCTCAACTTATTTGTATTAATTTTTTTAGGAGATTATATGTCAGCATTAAAAGTACCGGCTGCTAATGGCGCAGCTCATGATTTATTGGCTCTTGGAGCTTTGGTAACACGGCTTGATCCCGGCATTATTCCGTTTTCGCACGCGGATGAATATCTATTGCATGTTTCAGGCGGCGAGTACAATGTCGCGACGAACTTGTCAACATGCTTTGGCATGAAAACCGCGATCGCAAGCGCGATGGTTAATTACCCAATCGGCAAGCGGATCGAATACGCGGTACAAAGAGCGGGCGTGACGCCTTACTATAAATATTTTGAGCATGACGGAGTGCGCGGTCCTAACATGGCGATTGTGTGGAGCGATCGCGGACAGGGTGTAAGAGCGCCTGTTGTTTTTTATAACCGTTCAAACGAAGCAGCGCAGCGTCTTGCTCCGGGAAGTTTTGACTGGGATACGATTTTTTCAAAAGGCATCCGCTGGTTTCATTCAGGCGGAATTTTCAGCGCGCTGTCACCCACTACTTCGCAGCTTGTGATAGAAGCGATGCAGGCGGCGAAGAAAGCAGGCGCCGTTGTGTCATTCGATCTTAACTACAGGGCGAAGTTATGGGCGGTCGCCGCCGCAGAACAGGGAAAGAGCGCCGCGCAGGCAGGCGAGGAAGCCGCAAGAACGTTACGCAAAATCGCCGGCTATGTCGATGTGCTTGTCGGCAATGAAGAAGATTTGCAAAAAGGGTTAGGGCTTAAAGGGCAGGATGTTGAGGCTAAGGGCGAGCTTGATCCGTCGGCTTTTTTCGCCATGATAGAAAATGTTAAAAAGGATTTCCCTGATATTAAAGCTATCGCGACAACGTTACGCGAAGTTCACTCGACAAACCGCCATTCATGGAGCGCCGTTCTCGCCATTGACGGGAAGACATATCAGGCGCCAACAGCGGAGCTTGATGTTTACGATCGTGTCGGCGGAGGTGATGGATTTGCCGCGGGACTTTTTTACGGTTTATTATCCGGGAAAGATCCTCAGGAAGCGCTCAATCTCGGCTGGGCTCACGGCGCGCTTGTTACAACTACTCAGGGTGATACATCAATGTGCAGCCTTGATCAGGTAACAGCGTTCGCAAAGGGCGGCTCAGCGCGTATTCAGCGGTGAAGTACGCAGCTGCCGATAAACATCATGCCGGCACCGGCATCTGATCAGGTATATATTCCAGCTTGCTGCCATCCTCGTTCCTGAACTGTCTTGTCCATACATTACTGTCTGCATCTCGGGTATATGTTCCCGCCTGTCTGCCGCCGTTATTGTAAGCGTCATCAAAACCGCAGTCGAATGAAGCGTTTTCGGCGCCTTCAATTGTTACATTAGCGCCTTTGGTATTAAGTTCTACATCAGCTCCAATAGTAATGCTGATCAGTGGGTTTCCGGTAAAAGCTGCCTGTCCGATAGAAGTAACACTGTCAGGAATTGTAACGCTTGTCAGTTGATTACTTGCAAATGCGCCTTCTCTAATAGTTGCAGCTCTGTTTGATATAACAACACTGGTCAGCTGATTTCCGGCAAACGCCGCAACGCCAATGGTGCGAACACTGTCCGGAATTGTAACTGTAGTCAGCCTGTTAAGAGCAAATGCCATATCTCCAATAAGGATAACACTTCCTGGAATGGAGACAGTGAGCAGCAGTTTATCCCGGAACGCTTCATTGCCAATCGCCGTAACTTGTAAATCATGCAATCGCGGCGGAATATAAAGCTGTGTCGGCATTCTATATCCAGTGTACCCTGTAATTATAACGTAATTAACATCATTGAGTGTGACATATGTAACTTGAAAAAAACTGTCAGGGTTTTCCTGCGTCCATACGCAAATTGCTGCCGCCGCAAATAATATGAGTGCCAGAATTGCTTTAATTTTATTCATTTCAAATCCTTCTTTACATTTTATTTGTCCAATAAACACTTTTACCGCTTCTATCCGAGAATATCCAGCGCGCGTATGTATATAACGTTAGTACATCACCTTCTACGTTCAAATCCAACTCCCATCCTCTGTTAAAACCATATACCAACAAATTTGTATCATATTCCCTAGAACAGCCAAATGTATCAATTCTAAATTTGCCAAAATCAAAAGCGGGAATTGTTATTATATTATTATCTAAATATATTTCACCGGATTGAATAAAATCCTGTAGCACTATTCTGCCAAGATAATTATTTATTGACTCCCAATAATATTGTTCAAAGGCATTGGATATTTTCTTGAATTTCTTCCCGTTATTGTTAGATATAATTATTTCGTCATTATTTTTGATTTCGTATCTATAATATTCGATTCCATTTCTATAATCTATTAGCTCTTCAGAAAAACCGTCATTCACAATTGGTTCCTGAAGCCATATACCCCGATCATTTATTCTGATGTAGAAATATTCACTTTCATCTATATATTTCCTTGAAGAAAACCAGTCTCTTGTTTTTTCAAAATCTTCGGTAAATTCCAAAGGTAAATAATAGCCGAAAAACCTGCTGTATCTTCTTAGCATCTGGAATGTAAAATTACCGTTATTCAATATTTGTGAATATACCGGAATAACAGTGAATGCCAATAAGTATAGAAATAAAAACTTTTTCATTTAATACCCTCATAAAAAGAAACTTTATCATATCAATATAAAAAAGTACAACCTGTTTTTCTCTTTGTGGGAATGTGCCGAAAGGAACGTTTTCCTCCATTGACAGAAGCAGCTTCGTGTCGCTTAACGCACATACAAGACTGACAAAACCAGTACCTGCTACACTAGCGCTAGCGTGTATTATCCATCGCGTAAACAGTAATCGATCTGCTGCTGTCATTTACCGCCCAATAAACCTTTCCGTTATGTGAATTATAGCGCAGTACGTCATTCATATTTAATCGAATATCTTTAATTTCTCGGATATCAGAGACGGCTGCGCCGCTTTCGTCTATTATCAGCGCGTATGTGGAAAGATAGCCTGTTCTTCCTCCTGCAAGCAGGTTTGCCGCCTGAGTGGAATAACTGAATCGTTCCCATAATAAAAAATAACGGCCGTCATTCATGGAAACCATTTTTGGATGACCGACATGGCCGTCATTTCTTAAGTAGTTTGTCAGATAAACAGGATTGGAACACGCATTCATATTTTCGTCAAAAGTAAGAATAAAAAGGTTTCGGGGATTTTCCCTGAGTCTTCCGTAAGCGCCGGAAAAAATAAAGCCTGCCGAAGTTCTGGCAAGACCGCCCATTTCCGCGTAAGTTGCATTTGCTCCTCTTGAGCCGGGAAATGTAAAAGCATGTACTCTTCTTGTGTTACTGCCATTTATAAACTTGGCAAAAGTAAAACTTCTTGGGTATGCGTCTCCGTGATCCGCGAATATAAACCCGTTATCAATGGGAAGAATAAATTGATTAAATGAATGACTTGAATACGGCATTTGCGTATTGGAACCTATGCGCTCGGCATTTGTCGCGGCTCCTCTGTCGATTCTTGTAAAATTATCTTTGTTAAGCACAAAACCATAAGAGGCCTGATGACCGTTAAACATTTCGCGCGCAAAATATACAGCCAGCATTGAGCCTGATATTTCAAGCCTGCATGTTCCCGCGTCAAACGGAATTCTCACTCCGCCGAAACTGTTCGGAGCGTTAGCAATTAATTTATAGGTATTTAATTTATCGCCATTGCTGTTATATTTTACAACCGCCATATTTTCTAAGCTGTTAATTGACGCAGTAAACGCGTAGAAAAAGTAGTAATTTCCGTCGCTGTCTTTGGTAAAAGCCCCTAAAGAATCAAGTTCATTGTTAAAACTCAACATTCTTTGTTCTATCAGATCGGCGGAAAACTCGTATACATAAGTTATTTTGGCGTTTTTATCGGAAGTACATACTGTTACAGTACCGTCGCTGTTAACAAAAGTCATCACTGAGGGAAGAAAGCTGTGATATCTGATGTACAGATTTCCGTAATTATCCACTGAATCGCTGACAGCGTAATCAAGCGCGATTCTTGCGGAAGTCAGGTTCGCAGTGTTGTTATCATCATCAAGGGCGAAAATGAAACTTTGGCTTGATAAAAATAAAAAAGCGGCAATGAGAATATTTTTCATTTATTCCTCCGTTAGTTCTACTATTTGCTAAGTAAATCAACAGCTGCAAAAATTAAGTTACTGTCACCTTTGCGTTATCCATGACAGGCTATAATCCGATTACATCCATAAAAAGAAACCTTATCATATCAGTATAAAAAAGTACAACCTGTTTTTCTCTTTGCGGGAATGTGCCGAAAGGAACGTTTTCTTCTCTAAGGGCTGCAATGAAAACTTGTACGTCATCCGGCTTGTTGAAAGTGAGCAAATATAACGCATCGTTTTCATAACCTTCGACATTATGTATTTCAACATCCGGCATTGCAAGCGTTTTAAGTGCTTCATGTTTTCTTATAAGCCTTGTTAAGAAGACAGGAAAAACCCTGTCCTCCTGCTCTTCGGCGTAAAGAACAGGAGCCGCGACCACTGCGATTAACACGCAAGAAATAAAGAAAAGTGTTTTTTTATTTTTCATCCTCACTCCTCATTTCTCATTATTTAGCGACCGCTACCCTCGCGCGACCTGATTGGTAGCAGCTACCTATTTCGCGACTCGCCACGCTACATATGGTGTCACTTAACGCGCAACGACACAAGACAAAAAGAGTGCCTGCTACTATTTCGCCGCAACTTTTTTGTGCCTGTCACCCTTTGCGCGTTACTACCATTGCGTTAATTGTTTTAATCAAAAGTGATATTTTATTCCGGCTTGTTTCATAATCTCATTTGCGACATACCGTATATTGATTACTCCATCAACTGTAAAATTACGATTATTTATCGGGCTGTGCCAAATGTCGTGATCGCCTTTGCCATGCCTTACAAAAGTGCAGCCATGTTTTTTAAGAACATCACGAACCTTTTTTTCATATTCAGCCATTATACTATAACCGCCTGAGGTTCCATTTTAAATGCCAGATAAATATTAGTTTTTGGTAAATTATTAATAATAAGCATCTCAGGTACAGCGATTTTTACACGGTTAATTAATGTATCCAGAGAAAAATCTTCCAGAATTATCGGAATCTCATCATTTTGAGCATACCATTTCTGAGCTACATCATCAAATGATAATGTAATCGTATATTCATTCATAGTAATAATATAGCATAAATATTTTATTAATGCTATATTTTTAATGAATATTAAACTATATGAATTTAGCACAACCTCCTTTGTAATTCCATCCATACTTACAAAACGAATTGCGCATCACACCAAAACATCAAACCACTATGTTCACTCCTCATTCCTCATTATTTAGCGTCTGCTACCCTCGCACGACTGGGACTGGTAGCAGCTACCATTTCACTTCATCAACGCCCACACAATGCCGCCGCTAATGAGAGCTGTTACCGGAATCGCTATTATTGTAAAAGTCTTCCAGAACTTTGAGCTTTTCTCGTATTTCACCGATAATTGCGATTGCGCGGCGCGCTGCTCGAGATAAATCTCTCGCGCATCATCTATCTTGTTGGTATTCATCGTGCGCCACGCCATGTTAAATTTTTCATCTACACGCATGCGCGTGTATAAATGGGCGTGTAAGTTTCTGACATTTCTTGCAGTCGAATCCGCAAGTCCTTCAGCAAGTTCTCTTGCTCTTGAATTATGTTCTCGTAACTGGCGATTAAGTTCCCGCTCACGTCCAAGTTCTTCTTCAAGTCTTCCAATAAGGCTTGCTGCTCCGTCTGGGCGCGCTACTCAGGCTAAAGCCGCGAACCAGAGGTTCGACGCGCATAATTCATCTTGTTGGCATTCGTTGTGCGCCACGCCTTACTAAATTTTCCATACTACACGCATAAGCGTGCATAAATGGGCGTGACTATTTTATCGTTGATCAAGTTCTCCAACTGTGTAAGATCGCTGTCCATGTCCAATAAAGAAAATCCCTGCGCATAAACACCCTGCGGCGAAAGCAAGAACAAGAAAAAGCACATAACGCCTGCGGTTAATAACGGCAAGGATTTTCTGTATAATTTTTGTTTCATTCAACGCTTACTCCAACTGGTAGCAGCTACCTTTTT
>Ga0209755_10002955_pt1 | contig 22111 bp, 20 predicted proteins | sample TergutCo191P1_FD_187301 | JGI IMG/M metagenome (GOLD analysis project Ga0209755, IMG submission 187301) | Cornitermes sp. P1 segment gut microbial communities from Petit-Saut dam, French Guiana - Co191P1 (SPAdes) (version 2) | ecosystem: Host-associated > Arthropoda: Insects > Digestive system... | reverse complement strand
GCGCCTATGACTTGCGGCATATGGATACGCTTCATAGCAAGGGAAAACGCTTTCGTTGTAAGAAGGATCAAAGCAATGATAAGAAGAATGCGAGTATCAAACATGTAAAACCGCTCCTTTTTTTTAGTATACTGTGTCTTTCCCGATTATGTCAGCTCAAAAGCCCATCTACTGGCGAAAACCAGTATACTTTAGACCATGCCGGCGTTAAGCCATGGCGTTTCATTAAACGCCATGTGAAGTACACCCCGGCTAAGCGTTTAATTTTTTCAGCGTTTCTATGGCGCCGTCAAAATCGTAGCCTTTAAACGCGGCGGAAACTTTTTCCAGGAGAGCATTGTTTTCCTTGCCAAAATCAAAGGCAAGCAGACTGTTTACAGCCCACAAACCAAAATCATCGTTATAACTTTCAGCGGCGGTGAGCGCTTTTTCTATCTGTTCCCGAAAATAATCCGCGGTACCATTTTCTTTTTCTTTCGTCTCTTCTTTCGGGAAAATGACCGACAACGTCTTGTGCAGGGATAACAGCCTTTCACCAAACTCAGGGAATTGCTGTGCACAATACGTCAGATCATTGTTTTTTGAAGCTGTTTCCATTTGGAATGCCGCTTCGGACAATTTCATTGCGCCAACACTGGACAAGACAGATTTTATCGCATGTATGGAAATTGAAAATTTGTTTATATCATTATCCTTAATAAAGGCAGACAAACGTTCACACTCGGGAATGATTATTTTATGAAACAAGCACAAATTTTCGCAATACAAACTTTCAATACCTGATACACGGCTCAAACCAATTTCCGTGTTAATTTCTCCCGTTTTGGCAAGAAGGGAATCTTCGCCAAACAAACCTGAGCTTAACGAAGGAGATGGGTCTGCGGAACCAGCTTTCTGCATTATTTTCTCCCCAGGCAGCCATTCTGCCAGTACCTCGGTCAACTTGTGCATATCGATCGGCTTTGAAATGAAATCATTGAAACCGTTTAAAAGAAACATCTCTTTCGCGCCATGTACCGCGTTAGCTGTTAACACGATAATGGGGAGTGTTTTGTTTCTTCCTCCCAGTTTCCTTATTTCGCCGGTTGCGTCAACTCCATCCATATCCGGCATCATATGATCAATAAATACAATATCAAAGTCATTTTTCTTTACCATATCAATGGCTTCTTTCCCCGAAGAAACTTGTTTGGCATCAATACCGTACAGCATTAAAAGTCCATGAGCCACCTTCAGATTATATTCATTGTCGTCAACCAACAGAACACTGGCGGTGGGGGCATAGATGGTCAGTTCTGTTTCTGTTTTTTCTTCACATTTAACCGCCGGCTCTTGCCCCAAAACTTGCGGAATAATTACTGTAATGACTGTCCCTTGCTCATACTCACTGTCAAGCATGATGCTGCCGCCCATCATTTCCACAAATGCCTTACTGATAGAAAGGCCCAATCCGGTACCGACGGTATTCCGGTTTTTTTCTGTCCTGTCCTGTTCAAAAGCGTTGAAAATCACCTGTATAGATTCTTTTTTGATACCCATTCCGGTATCCCTGACCTCAAATATAAGTTTATCTTCCATAGAAGTTATCTTAAGCCTGACGTATCCTTTTTCGGTGTATTTGACGGCGTTCCCGCAGAGATTTGTCAAAACCTGACGCAGCCTTATATCGTCGCCATACAGAATTCCCGGAATTGTTCCTTTGGTTTCAAATCTGAATTCAAGGCCTTTCTTTTGGGCTACATATTTGAACATTGAATTGATATTGTCAATCAACGCCGGGAAATCATAATTGATAGGGTTGAGCATTAATTTTCCGGACTCGATTTTTGAGAGGTCCAGGATGTCGTTAATCAGTGACAGGAGCGAATTTGCGGAAGCTTTGATATCATTGACATAACCTCTCTGACGGGAAGTAAGCTCTTCATGCAGCAGAAGTTCCGTCATGCCGGTGACTGCGTTCATGGGAGTGCGAATCTCGTGACTCATATTGGCAAGGAATGATGATTTGACCTGGCTGGCGGAATCCGAACGGTTTTTCGCGATATGCATAAACGTCAGCACACCGCAAAGCAGCAGCGCCAAAATCAGGCCCGTAATAAATAATATGACGCGCATGACTTCCACATCTTTGTAATAAACATCGCTTGGAAGCGCGAGTCCGATATACCATCCGTTGAAGAGTTTTCTTATGAATACGACACTTTCCTCGCCTGTTACAGAGATATAATTAAACGCGGAAACATCCCCATAGGCCAAAAGAAGCTCCGCCATTTCCGCGTGCCCGCTTCCCTCGGTGATGTTTTCCAGCTGCATGCCGAAGAAGTCTGCTATCGGATGCACAATAACGCGCCTGTCGGAATCCAACAGAAAACCATAACCGCTGTCCATAAACTGAATGTGGCTAATGTAATTCGATATGACGAAAATTGACACATCCAAAGCGATGACACCGAAAGGACGGCCTTCTTTATCTGACAGCAGTTTGGAAAACGATACAACATATTCGCCTGTTTCCGCGTCCACATACGGGTCGCTGCGGAATACTTTTCCGCCTGCCGCATTGGCGCCTGTATACCATACCCGTAATTCCGGAGTATAACCAAACTGAGACTCCCAGGCTGAAGATGTTATGTAAGCGCCGTCAACAATACCGTAGACAGAAAGAATCTCGGTGAACCTGTCGTCATGATTATGCAGCCATTCAAACCACATAACAAGTTCTTCCCGCATAACATCAGCGTCTGAATTTTGCGCCCGGAGCCGTTCGAGAAAAAACGCTGAATCATTGAGTGTGATCTCATAACCTTGCAGATAATTTTTAACAGTTTCGGCAGACACGGAAATAATTTCATCACCGTAATAACCGATATATTTATTCACAGCAAGCGAACTGAAATGACTGCCCAGAAATATCATGGTCAAAAAAGCCGCAATAACCACCAATAATTGCGGCAGCAGTGTTTTGTTTATCCTGAGGCTTGACAAAAATTTCATCATATAAACCAGGCTAAATAAATTTCCCGATCCTTTTCAGAACCTGTTTTTGTGCGATTGGTTTGACAATAAAATCAGCCACGCCCGCCTTGATTGCCTGTTTCACATATTCTTTGGTAGCGTTTCCGGTCAGAAAAAGAACTGGAGCTTTTTGACCATTTTCCCTGATTTTTTGAGCCAGCTCGTATCCGTCCATTTCCGGCATTTCAATATCCAGAATAAACAAATCCGGTGTATTCTTTTCAATAAATTTCAGCGCAGCCGCGCCTGAATTTACACAGATCAGTTTATAATCAGTTCCCTGCAGAGCTTTTTTTAGTGTGTCCAAAAAGAACGCATTATCATCAACCGCCAATATGTTGTAAACTTCCAGCCCCTGCGGCGAAGTTTCCGGCACAGACTGTTCATCGTCCTCATCTTTGTATACCGCCATCTGTATATCAATTGAGAGCATAGTCAAGAGCGATAACAGATACGTCATGTGCGCCTCGACCTTCTCATGCTTCGCGCCGGCCAGGTCGTCAATGAGTTTAAGACACTCCTCTGCCAACTCGTCAGCGTGGATAGAAGTAAGCATAGCCCTGATAGAAGTAAAACACTCGGAAAAAGTGAGATAATCCTTTTTCTCGAAGGCGCTTTTCAATTCGGCTTCCTTCAAAGGAAAATCCTCAACAAACAAAATCAATTTCTGAATATACTTATCCAGCTGGTCATTGGTCATTTTAAGCAGTTTTTTCGCAACATACAGCTCAGAAATTCCAAGCAACCGTTTCCTGGCAGTCATTTTTATCGCTCCTTTTTAGCCTTGTATATCTTACTTACAGAGTCAAGAATTGTATCTTTTATTCCTCCTATATCCTGATTCCAGGCAGGCTTTAAAAGTATCAGTAAAACCTTATAAAAACAAGATTTGGCCAATACATTAGTGCCTTAAGATCATCTATATAATAATTTGTTTTGTAACATGTATGCGCCTGCGTATTTCGGTTCAGGGTTCAGCACATTGACACAGAAATCAGGCGCCTGAGTATTATCAATGGTGTATCGGCTTTAACAATAAATGTATCTGCTGGAAAGATTGTCGAAGCGTTTTATGTGGTACAGGTAAACCTACAAGACGCAAAGTGTGATGTGAAAAACCTCAGTTTGCTATAGAAGTTTACACCACAAAATATGCTAATTGTGCTAGAATATGACAGCAAGGCGCGGCTGGCTGTTTATCTGGCAGGCAGAGTTGCTCAATCCAATTGGAAGCAGTCCGATTTGTGGAAAGTCACGCTTGCATGACTGAACCTTAATACGGTGAGGGAAAACCTTATCACCAAAATTGGCGGTGTATAAATTTTCGATGGTAGAACGCTAGATGAGCAAATCATAGCCGACAAGGAGCGCGAGAAGCCGCGACAATGGATTGACCGGCTTGGAAAGCAGGTGCGGAGAGAGAAGGTTGAGAGAAGGTTAGTGGGGGAGTGAGGAAATGATAATAATATGGGAAAAGTTGATAAAATAAAAATTCTTGATGGGTTACTTGAAAGAACTAATAAGCCTCAATATCGTGGGGACTATACATACAAAAAAGTGATAGATGACTTATTTACTTTTATCCGCAGTTTCTATAACGATGCCACTCTGCTAAACTTTGATCAGATTTTCAAGACTTACAGTCCGGAAACCAAAAGGAAAGTGCTGTAATGGAAGACCAGAATACCGAATGGAAAGAATCCTGGCATGACGAATACCTGAAATGGGTGTGCGGATTCGCCAATGCCCACGGTGGTATCATCGAAATAGGCAAGAATAACAAAGGGGTAATTGTCGGCGTGGCTGATGCCGCCAAGTTATTGGAAGAACTCCCAATTAAAATCCGTACGACAATGGGTATTTTGGTTGATGTGAATCTACGGAGGAAAAATTCACTAAAGTATATAGTTATTAAAATCAAAGCGTATCCAAACGCGATAAGTTACAGAGGCAAGTATTATTTACGTTCAGGCAGCACAACTCAGGAAGTCACAGGTTTCGCCCTTGATGAAATGATACTCCGTAAATATGGGAGGACATGGGACTCCTCTCCAGTGCCGCATGTTAAACCAAAAGATTTTTATCATGACGCTTTTGACGTTTTTAGGAACAAGGCAGTTTCCAGTGAACGCCTGAAACCTGAGGATGTGGCGGGCAGCGACAGCAAATTACTTCAGGCATTGAAGCTGATAGACGGCAATTACCTGCTGAAAGCCGCCCTTCTCCTGTTTCACCAGGATCCTGAAAGGTGGTGCTTAGGTTCTTATGTTAAAATCGGTTATTTTAAAAATGATGCTGATATACTGTATCAAGACGAAATCAACGGCCCGCTCATCAGTATTGCGGATCGTATTATGGACATCATCTACACCAAGTATTTCAAGGGCTTAATTCGTTATGAAGGCATTCAGAGAATAGATAAATTTCCCATACCTCACGAGATTTTACGAGAAGCCGTTCTGAATGCTGTTATACATAAGGATTATCGCACAGGTAACCCGATTCATATAAAAATCTACGATGATAAAGTAATTGTTTATAATGATCAGATACTTCCTCCAAATACTACGCCAGAGAAAATACTCAAAGGCGTTGGCTCAATTCCTCATAACCCATTAATCGCAAGCGCCTTCTTTCGTTCAAGACAAATTGAGGCATGGGGGCGGGGAATAGAAAAAATGATAAACGGCTGCATCGCAGACAATCTTCCAAAACCGGAATTTGATATTATGCCAAACATCTTTATGATTCGCTTTTCTATCAGGAATAATAATCAGGCGGTCGAAAACAGCAACGCAAATGGAGGCACAGAGTTCGGTTTAAATGGTGGTTTAAATGGTGGTTTAAATGATATAAGAAAATATATAATTAACTTTATGATAGAAAATCCTGAAGCTACTGCCGATCAGATTTCCGCTGCACTAAAAACAACAAAGCGGCGCGTGGAATATAATATTAACCAGCTAAAGAAAGCAGGAATGGTGGAGCGTGTTGGTTCCAAAAAAACCGGTAATTGGCTTGTAAAATTTGAAAAATCAGAACACCAAAAATGAGGTTTAACTTCAAAATACAACGTTTCCAGACCGAAGCTGTTGATGCAGTTATTCGTGTTTTTGACGGCCAATCAAAACAGGCTTGCACAAGTTATCCCCGTAACCTCGATAAATTCGATAAGTCCATTCGGCAGCAGGCAAAATAAAACACATCTTGTGGATGTGATTGAATCTAAAAGCTGTTAATATAAATACATGGACAGAGAAGCTTTATTGACCCTGCAAAGGGAAATTGCAGAATTAGAGCAACAATTATACGCAAAAAAACAACAACTGGAAGACGCTCAAACAGTTATCTCCAAACAGGCCTCAGCGCCTACAGTAAATCCTGAGGTAAACAATAATTCCCTGCCAGAAACCAAAATCGCCTTATTTCGCTCCCTGTTCAAGGGCAGAGAAGATGTTTATGCAAAACGTTTTGAAAGCAGGAAGACCGGAAAATCCGGTTATCAACCTGTTTGCAGAAATGAATGGATTCAAGGTATTTGTGAAAAACCCAAAAATAAATGTGATAGGTGTACACATCGCTCGCTGGAGCCGCTAACAGATAAAGTAATTGAAAATCATCTTACCGGATTCACCAGAAATGAATGTGGAAAATCAGAGTCTTTTGTCATGGGAATATATCCAGTGCTGCCGAATGAAACCTGTCATTTTCTCGCTGTAGATTTTGATAAAGAAGCATGGCGGGAAGATGCAAAAGCATTTATGGACACCTGCAAGCAGGAAAGGATAGTCGCTGCTTTGGAGCGTTCCCGTTCCGGAAATGGCGCTCATATATGGATTTTTTTTGATAAGCCGGTTTTGGCGGCAAAGGCAAGGAAACTTGGTTCCTTGCTAATGACTCGGACATTAGATCGACGACCAGAAATAGGGCTTGATTCATTTGATCGATTTTTTCCAAATCAGGATACGCTGCCAAAAGGCGGAGTTGGAAACCTAATCGCCCTTCCTTTACAAAAAGCAGCGAGGGAGAAGAATCACAGCGTTTTTCTGGACCATGATATGGTTCCCTACGTCGATCAGTGGGCCTTTCTCGCTTCCATAGAAAGGACTGACGAAAATAAAATAGACTTACTTGTTCAAAACGCAGCTCAACAAAATGAACTTTTGCCTGTAGTTTATGATCCGGTTGAGGCTGAAGACGAAACCAAGCCCTGGGAAAGAAAATCTACCGCCTTACCCATAATCATTGAACCGCTTCCTAAAAAGATTGAAATAATTCTTGCGGATCAACTTTATATAAATCATACCGGACTGCCTCCAGTATTACGCAATCGTATTTTGCGGCTAGCCTCTTTTGCAAATCCGGAATTTTACCGCGCACAAAGAATGAGGCTTTCGACATGGAACAAGCCGCATATACTCTACTGTTATGAATTCTTTCCTGAGCATATCGGTATGCCTATAGGGTGTCTGGACGGTCTTATAACAATCCTTGGACAGTATAAAATTAAACCTGAATTTCAAAATAAGCAAAACCGCGGGCAAACTATTGATGTCAGCTTTTTTGGAGAACTAAGGGACAACCAAAACGAAGCGGCCCAGAAACTGCTTCCCAATCAAATGGGGATACTTTCAGCCTCGACGGCCTTTGGAAAAACTGTCGTAGCTCTTTGGATGATAGCTGAAAGAAAAGTTAACACTATTATCCTGGTTCACCGTAGACTGCTTGCTGAACAATGGAAAGAACGAATAAACCAGTTTCTTGGAATACCTAAAAATGAAATTGGTTATTACAGCGGAGTAAGGAAAGAAAGAACAGGTTTTATTGATGTTGCGGTTATGCAGAGTATTGTTAAAAAAGACATAGTAGAGGACTGGATAGCTGACTACGGTCAAATCATTGTCGATGAATGCCATCACATTTCAGCATCATCCTTTGAACGAATCGTGAGGAAATGTCCAGCGTATTATCGCTTGGGCCTTTCTGCCACAGTAATCCGCAAAGACGGACAACATCCTATAGTTCTGATGAATCTGGGTGAAGTCCGCTATTCCGCTCCACGCAGTAATACCACATTATTTACACAAAAAGTATTTCCTCGTTTTACCGGTTTTTCTCTATCAGCTGTACAAAATGCAACAGAGCAGAAAACAAATAAAACTCCAGCCATTCAGGACATATTCAAGAACCTTTATTTGAATGAAGAGCGAAATAAAATGATTTTCCAGGATATCCTGGACGCATACAGGGACGGAAGGGAATGCCTTGTACTAAGTGAACGGCTTGAACATCTGGATATATTATACGCCCTTTTAAAAGAAAACGTGTCTTCGCTCTTCGTATTAAAAGGCGGGCTTGGTAAAAAACAAGTAAAAACAATCATGGAAGCAATTCAAAACATTCCACCAAATGAACACAAAATCATCCTTGCCACAGGAAAGTACCTTGGAGAGGGTTTTGATTTACCAAGTCTTGACACCATGTTTCTGGTTTTTCCTTTTTCGTGGCGAGGTATGCTGGTACAATATACAGGCCGACTTAATCGCGCATATCTCGGGAAAAAAGAGGTCCGGGTTTATGATTATGTTGATGAAAAAGTGCCAGTACTGGCGGCAATGTATAGAAAGCGGCTGAAGGGTTATAGGGGATTGGGGTTTGAGGTAATGTAAGTATAGTATTTTCCTAATGAGATTCAATTCGTCAGAAAGGAGGTAACAAACGATGGAACTTTTTCTGTGGAGGCACGCCGATGCATTGCCAGAAAATCTCAACGAGCCCGAAGGGCGAAGTTTCAAGAGTACGCCTGATTTTGGTCGTGAGCTTTCACCGCTCGGACATCAACAAGCCGGCAAAGTAGCGGAATGGTTTCGTGAACATGTGAGATCTACGACCCTCTCCAATTTGCGCATTCTGGTCAGCCCGGCCGTACGCACACGGCAAACAATCGCCCATTTTTGCGAGAATGAAAGTGATATTCAATTATGCCTACCGCTTTACGAAAACGCTTCGCCCAATGAAATACTGGACATTCTCGGCTGGCCTGGCATCACCTTGCCCACACTAATTGTCGGCCATCAGCCTCAGCTCGGCATATTTGCCGATTATCTGCTCGCTAACACACCTCACCCTGAATCTTTTCACAAAGGCGCTCTTTGGTGGCTGCGGATTGAACCTGGACAAAACAAAGCGCGGCTTTTGGGTGTAGTGGAACCATAGTTAGAAACATCGCGGGGAGCCGATCGTACATCGCTCACCTTGACCGCGCCGGGTCAATGACATTTTCAATGTTAAAAAGCCTGTCGGCCCTGTTTCTGAATACTCTGAAATAAACCCCGTCAATATTTTTTCTTTCAGAAAAAATATATCCCGGCCTGATTCTGTATTCGGTACCGGATCCTACTCCGAAAAATACATTGAAATTTCTTTCGCGCAATATTCTGTGCTTCTCATCATTTCTTTCAACGCCTTCGCCAAACGGATAAATAAAAAGATTTGTGCCTCCTATAACAGGGCGGACTTCCATATCCCAGCGGTCGGCATCGGCAATAAACTTCTCCACGGAAATTGCCGGTAAATGCGGATGGTCGTAGCTGTGCGAGGCGAAACGCCATCCAAGCTGCTTTAATTTATTCGCAACGGCAATGGCTCTTTGTTTTTCTTCTTCGTATCCTGTGGCATTAATTCTATGGGTCGCGTAGCCAAATACGCCCTCATAGCCTGTAAGCGCGATAATGCCTCTTGCGCCGCGCACGGAAAAATCAGGGTGCTTTTTAATAAATTCTTCCAGATAGGTGACAGCGTCCAAATTGTAGGAAAATACGCCTCCGTTTTCACCATCCGTCCACGCCGCAATATTTCCGCTGCTGTCAATAACAAGTTTATGAACCGAAGCGTATCTTCTTACATTTTCATAATAGCTTAAATCGTCAATAGACAAGAGCAAGGGTTTTTTCCCTTCGGGAATAAAGGGTTTTCTGTAGGCAACTGTCGTAACGTTTCCTGTATTGGCAGCTTCGTATACTTCGTTTACGTCTACCAGCACATAATTATTGGCGTAAAATTCATACAGGATCTTTTCATATTCATCCGCCGTAACATACCATTCCAAAAAATGTTCCCTGTACCTGCTGCTGAAAGCCGTTTCAGGGCGCGCGACAAGCGGATGAAAAAATATGTGCAAAACCGACCCTTCGTAGAATGCCATTTTCGGCGCAGGTTCCGGCTCCGGTACAGGTATAGGCTCCGGTTTCGGTTCAGGTTCTGGAACAGGATCCGGCTCCTGTTTTGCTTCCGGTTCCTTAATATACAATGCTAATTCATGATCTCTGGGGGCTTCATAAGTATTGCTGCTTAAGTCCGCAACGCTCCCGCTGGATGCGCAGGACATTATCAATAAAGAAACTGAAAGGTAAGCCAGGATACGGCGCTTAAATCCCACAGCTCCATACTACACAAAACAGGCGGCAGGCAGCAAGCGACGTATTTTACGGGATGAAGGTTGAGGTCATCGGGCGCTAGGGGCTTAAACTCATCACGGTTGCCGGCGGTGAGACTTGAACTCACACATACTTGCGTACGGTAGATTTTGAGTCTACTGCGTCTGCCATTCCGCCACGCCGGCCAAGCGTCCTGTTAAGACCACAATTACTTTACCCGAAAAACTGACCCTTTTCAAGATATACGCGATGCCGAGTAAATCATTTCCATATAACATTTGCCTGCTTTCTCGGGACGGAACGAAGGTATCGCACTTTTGGATAACCCAGCGCAAGGCAGGCTGATATGTTCTCATCCTCCGCAATTCCAAGCGATGCGCGGATTTTTTTACTGGGGTTGGCTACTCTGGTAAAGAGGCCGACATACACCGCGCCAAGGCCCTGCGCTTCTGCCATCAACTCCATATTCATTGCCGCAAGGCACGCGTTAATTTCCCTTTGCGATACGACAAGAATAAGCGCCGGGGCCCTAAAAAATAAAAAACCTCTTTTCAATCTCTCGTGAATTATATTCACCGGAAAATTCATCATGCCCGAAAGTATCTCAGACAATTCGCTTTGCGTTTTATACAGAGTCAGCGCTTCATCCTCAAGGGCTTCTATCCCATTTTGCAAAACTATGTAGCGCACATTTTGGGCATTGCTGGCTGTCGGCGAGATTCTTCCGGCTTCAATGATCTTTTCGAGTTTTTCCTTTTCCACCGGAATATCCTTAAACTGACGAATTGACCTTCGGAATTTTAAATGCGTCATCAGAGCTTTGTCATTCAGGAAAACAGATCCTCCGGGTGCATCTATTATCTCATCATCATATCCGGCCAATTTCACCGCTTTAGCCGGACAAACGGCAAAACAGTGTCCGCATTTAAGGCATTGGTCGTTTATAACAACTGCCTTGCCATTATTGATTTCAAGAACGCGGCGCTGGCAATCCGCGACACAGGCAGCGCAGCCGTTACACTTTTCGCTGTCAATCAAAACTTCAATCTTTTGTTCCATATTATTCCCTCTATAAGTATCTCATTCCACTCAGCAAGGATGCGGATTTTTTACGCTATTCCCCAATAATTTTCACCAGTACACGCTTGCGGCGCTGACCATCGAACTCACCGTAAAAAATCTGCTCCCAAGGCCCCAGGTGGAGTTTCCCGTCTGTCACCGCGGCTACAACTTCACGGCCCATGAGCGTCCTTTTCAGGTGAGCATCGGCGTTGATTTCACCGGTATTGTGGCGGTAAGAGCTGACAGGCTCGTGAGGAGCGAGCTTTTCAAGCCAGACATCAAAATCGTAATGGAGCCCGGATTCGTCATCGTTGATAAAAACGCTGGCGGTGATGTGCATGGCGTTGACAAGACACAGACCTTCCTGAATGCCTGATTCGCGGAGCAGGGCCTGCACCGCATCTGTAATATTAATGAATTCCCGTGCTTTCTTTGTGTTAAACCATAATTCTTTTGTAATTGACTTCATTGAAAAATTATGAAGAATTCTGCTGCTTTAATCAACCAAATACCTCTTTACATAATCTCCATTTTTCTATAGGATTCAGTGGTAACTCTAAGGAAGGAATTATATGTCACGTACTTGCGATATTTGCGGAAAACACACTATCACCGGGAATAAGGTTAGTCATGCGAAGAATCATACTCGCAGAACATGGAAACCCAATCTGGTGAAGGTAAAAACCGAACTTGGCGGGACCGCCCTTACACTGAAAATCTGCGCCCGCTGTCTAAAGAGCGATTATATCACCAAAAAAATATAGTTTTCTCAAGTCCATGACCGATCAGGAATTGGTAAAAACTTTGGACTATATTCTTAACCGCTGCAGCGAAAGGGACATCGAAGCGGTTGCGGCGGCTGTGATCCGCCGCCGCCGGGATATCGCCATGTACGGCAGTTTGCCCATAGCCCCGGATCCAAAGCGTATGGCCGAAGAACTGACTGCTCAGCTCAATATTGAAGGAAGCATCGAAAGTCTCAAATCTTCAGTCAAGGATTACGCTGTACGCATAATAAAACAGCAAGCGCCGGAGCTGACAGACGCTCAGATCGAAGAGCTGACCCGCGCCTGGATTCCCCAGGAAAAAGGCGGAAAACGCTCAAGCAAGTCACCCGGTTCCGAAAGCGCGCTTCCCAAGGATCTTCTCGCTTCGATGATAGACCAGTTTATCAATTTTTCCACCGGAAGCATGGAAGCGGAGGAAGACCTTGCCCTGCGGGAAGAATTGGGCCCCTGGCCTGACAAGTATTGGAAATCTTTCCCTCAGGTTATACGCATATTAATTAAAGATTTCCTCAATGGTGAAATTGAAGAAAACGAATTTAATACCCGCATAGGCCTTGCCTTGCAGATGCGCTGATTTTCGAAACTGACAGAGTTTTGAAAACGGCTCAATTCCCGGCGCGGATGAAGTTGAACCAGGCATCGTTGTAAAGTTCCAGCGTTTCGCCTAAGTCGAATTTAAGTTCCGTATACATGATGTCCTCAACCTGATACCATGTCGGCCCCTGTATATATTGCCTGGCAGGTACATTGACTGTTGCCGGAAAACCAAACGCGTCACAGAATTCCGCGTAAATTTCAGGCCGGTGAATAAAGTTGATGAACTTATGGGCCATCTCCTTGTTCTTCGCGCCTTTGAGTATGCACATACTGTCAATATAGCCGGTACCGCGAGGAGGAATGAAAAAAACTGTGTCTCTCATTAGCTGCTCGTTATCTATGATTTCTTCATAAACCACTTCGGCGTAACCGTGGACTACCCAGAATTCACCGTTAGCATAACCCTTCCCGAAAGCATCGGCGTCAAACTTGACCAGATTGGGTTTCCAGCGATTGTTAATATGATTTTTAGCCGCTTCAATCTCAGCCGGATTTTTGCTGTTCACCGAGTAACCCAGGAATTCCAAAGCTTCACCCATGACTTCCCTCATATCATCCAGCATGGTCATCCTTCCCCGGAGATCGGTTCGTTCAAAAATGGCAAGGCTTTTTTCATAGTTGGGAACTCTTGCGGTATTCACCGCGACTCCGGCGGCGCCCCAGTAATAGGGAACGGAATACTCCATACCGGGATCGTAGGTGGTCTTTTGTAATATCGAAGGGTCAACGTTGTTCAGATTGGGAACCAGGGACTTGTCTATTTTTTCAAACATTCCCTGCCTTATCATAATTTCCACATAATCCTGTGAAGGAAAAACTATATCGTAACCAGTGCCTCCGGTTTTGAGCTTTGTATACATTTCTTCATTGCTGGCAAACTCATCGATAATTACACGGACATTAAATTCCTTCTCGAATTGTTTAACGACAGAATCCGGCGTGTAATAACTCCAATTGTAGAGGTGAAGCTTTTCACCTGAGCAGGAAAAAACGCCAATAAGCAGCGCCGGCAGTATAACACAAAAGATACCAAGCTTTTTCATTCCTTGTCCTCTATCCTCCTGGAGAGTTAGAATTTTATTTAGCCGCTATGTATTTCAGAAAGTTTCTGAGCATATAGGTCAATATTACTGTACCAAAAATCATCACCACCGAAAGAGCGCTGATAACCGGGGTTATCCCGCCTCTGCGGGTGATAGCGGAGAAGATGAAAATCGGCAGGGTAGACGAACCCGGCCCGGCGACGAAGAAAGTGATAACAAAATCTTCAAGTGAAAGTGTGATTGCGGTCAGCATCCCTGATATTATACCGGGCATACATATGGGAACAGTGACTTTCAGCAGAGTCTCCCGCTCGTTGGCGCCCAGGTCATGGGCGGCTTCTATAATCGAAAAGTCAAACTCATCCAGCCGGGCCATTACCATAAGAAAGACAAAAGGCAGGTTGAATGTGGTATGAGCGGCGAAGATTGTAAACAGGCCGAGGGGAATGCCCACTCCGGCGAAGAAAATGGAAAGCGACACACCGATGATAATTTCCGGAAGTATCATTGGAAGGAAAGAAACGGTCTGCACATAGCCCCGTAACTTGAATCTGTACCAGTTGACCCCTATGGCGCCAAAGGTTCCGATAACTGTGGCTGTAGCCGCTGAACTGACCGCGATAATTATGCTGTTTCTAAAGCTGCGCCAAAGTTCCCTTTCTGAAAAAAGCCGCTGGTACCATCTGAGAGAAAAGCCCGTCCACCGCATACTGGAAGATTCGTTGAATGAGTAAATAACCAAAATGACAAGGGGCAGAAAAAGAAAGATCATGGTAACAATGAAAACAGCATGGGAAAAGGAAAAGCTATTTCTGATTGCTCTTTTTGCATGCCGGGAGGCTTCCCCATATGGCTGCTGGCCCGGCTTTAAGGAGGTGATTACATTGTTGACAATATTCCGGAAACTCATGACGCCGCCCTCGCCGTGGGCTTTGCTCCCGAATCTACGGTTCGGGATGTTTCCTTGCGCTGAATATTCATCATCACAATCACTCCTACAGTCGTCACAACCGTAAGTACCATGGAAATCGCCGAAGCAAGCGGCCAGTTTCGTGAGCGGAGTATCTGATCCGCGATGATATTGCCCAGCATATAGGAATCTTTACCGCCAACAAGCTGCGGCACGGCGTATGTCCCGAATATTGGTATAAACGTAAACAACACCGCTGTAAAAATGCCGCCTTTGATATTCGGGAAAAGCACTTTAATGATCGAAGTCAGTTTGCCTGCACCAAGATCCCTTGCCGCCTCCAAAAGAGAAAAGTCGAACTTATCAATTGTCGCGAACAAAGGGAGTATCGCGTAAGGCAAATACATGTAAACCAATACGAGGGTAACCGCCTTCTGGTTATACATCATGGGAATGTATTCGCTAATAAGATTCAGACGCAGGAGAAGCTCATTTATAAAACCATTGTTTCCGAGTATGTTCATCCAGGCAAAAACCCGGATTAGGAAATTGGTCCAGAAGGGAATGATGATCAAAAGCAGCAGCAGGGTCTGGCGTTTGCTTCGGGCCATGTAGAAGCCGCATGGAAGGGCAACGAGGATCGTGATTAAAGTAGAGATAACGGAAATGAACAGAGTTCTGCCGGTAATGGTCAGAAAACTGGGATTTGTCAGGCTCCTGTAGGCTTCAAGGGAGAATTCCCATTCCACACCTCCATAGAGGCCTTTTTTAAGAAAACTGTAGACAACAATGATGAGAATCGGGACGAGAAAAAAAACCGTAAACCACGCAGTCATGGGAAAGGAATAGGTAAGTCCGTAATTCCGCTTCCCGGCCGTTTTTTGCACAGGGGTGCTCATGAACTCCTTTCCCCTATATCATTATAGCCGTCGCCGACAATATAGCCGTCGTGGGCACTCCATGAAACGTAAACCTGGTCTTTCCAAATGATGTCCGGCCCTTCATCGTAGTATTTGGCGTGCTGTTTAATAATGCGTATAACGGCGGAGCTGTTTATCCTGACATAGAATTTTGTCTGGAAGCCGGAGTATATAGGTTCGTCAACCGTTCCCTGAAACAGGTTGATATAATCCCGTTTCACGGTCGGCTGTTCCTTGGAAATGACAATTTTTTCGGGGCGGATAGTGAAACTAACTTTTTGCCCGGGCTTGACTTCATCCAGTGAAGTTACCTTAACCCTGCCAAGCTCGCTCAGTTCCAGTTCCGCCATGAACTCGTCCGTCGCAACAGTTCCGGTATCTGTTTTCTTTTGTCCCCTAATCTTTTCCACCTCGACAACCGTGGCTTCAAAAAGATTCGTTTCCCCGATGAACTTGGCGACAAAATCCGTAGCCGGACTTTCGTAAATTTCATGCGGTGAACCGACTTGCAGGATATCCCCAAGGTTCATAACCGCTATACGGTCAGATACGGAAAGAGCTTCCTGCTGATCATGGGTTACATAAATAAAGGTAATCCCGATCTTGTCGTGAATCTCGTCAAGTTCAATTAGCATGTGCTGCCGAAGCTTCGCATCCAGGGCGGAAAGCGGTTCGTCCAAAAGAAGAACATTTGGCTCGTTGATAAGAGCTCTGGCTATGGCCACACGCTGTTTTTGTCCGCCGGAAAGCTGGTTCGGCTTTTTTTGAGCGTGATTTTCAAGCTGCACAAGTTTGAGATAATCTCCCACTTTGTCGCTGACTTCGCTGTTAGGAAGTTTTCTGAGCCTGAGAGAAAAAGCCACATTTTCAAAAACCGTTAGATGAGGGAAAAGAGCATAATTCTGGAAAACCGTATTGGCATGCCTCTGGTTTGGAGGAAAAGGAACTACATCAATTCCGTCAAAATTTACCGCTCCCGTATCCGGGGTTTCAAAACCGGCGATAATCCGCAAAAGGGTTGTTTTACCGCATCCGGACGGCCCAAGGAGGGAAAAGAATTCACCCTTTTTAATTATTAAATCAATATCATGCAATACACCGAAATTTCCAAATGATTTGGAAACCCCTTTGATGACCACATCACTCCCTTTCAATGCTTTTCTCACAACCTCCTGTAATATACCAGTAAAAATTACAATGCGGTTTTTGGCGCTCAATGTCAACCCTCAACGAGCCCGCAGGCGAAGTTTCCAGAGCGCAGGTCTGCAATACAGATTTCCTGTAGTATTTTTGGATCTCTATTCCGAGATCATCATCAGGGCAAAAACTTTCGCGTCTCCAAGAATATTGTCCAGTAAAGCGTATTCGTTGGGTTGATGAGCTGTATGCTCAATACGAGCCCATACCGCGCAATCTATGCCAACCTTCCGGAGAAAGGCCGCAAAGGTTCCGCCGCCTATGCCAACACATTCGGTTTTAACCTTGTAAACTTCTTCCACATTTCTGGAAAGAAGTTTCACAAGCGGAGCATTGCCGGCTGTTGGCGGGGACTCGTTTCGCTGACCGATGTCGTATTCAATAGTAACGCCATGCTTCTCCTCAACTTCCGCTATGACCTTGTCAATTTCCCTAATCACCTCGTCCACCGGATGCTTCGGAAGTATACGCATATCGTAGTAAAAAGCGTCTTCACCCGGAATGGTGTTTATATTCGGCACGTTGGGTTCTTTTTTTGTGGGCTGGAAGGTGGAATAATTCGGCTGAAAAAGTTGATCCCGATCGGAGAATTTTTCGGAAAGCCTGTAATAAAGTTTTACCGTCAGATCGGCGCCTGCCAGGTAAGCGTTCCTGCTGGCATCAGGACTGGCGGCATGGCCCTGAATCCCTTTCGTGACAAACTTAATCCACACGTGACTTTTTTCCGCGATTTCAATAACGCTTCCGGCGCTGTTGCCTGAATCCGGAATTATCGCCATATCGTTTTTACGAAAGACATCAGGATGGTTTTTGAGTATCCAGTCAACTCCGTAAGTGCTTCCGTTTTCTTCATCAGAGGCGAAGATGAGCTTAACCGTGTGAACCGGGGTGATGCCCTGCTTCACCAAAGCAAGAGCCGCCACCACCGAAGAAACAAGGCCCTGCTGGTTATCTTCCACTCCCCTGCCGGTTATCTTCTTCCCGTGGGAAGTTCCGTCACTCCGGATGCCGCTTTCGGTAATTTCTACTTTCCAGGGATCGCTTTTCCACAGTGACGCTTCTCCAGGAGGAACTACATCAATATGGCTCATAATCAGGAATCTGGGGCTCTCCGGAGAATCATCCCTGCCGGGAATTGTTGCTATGAGGTTAGGTCTTACCCCGCCTTTGGCATCTGCGTAAGGAGCGTCGTAACGTTCAAGCTGTGTAATACCATGAGCCTTAAGCCAGCCCGCAAGGAATTCGCACTTGTCCAATTCCCCTTCTCCGCCATTTGCCGGCGAGATCGCGGGACGTTTGCAGAGTTCTGTTTCAAGTTCCACAACAAGGGCTTCTGATTTCTCGATGAACTCAAAAATCTTTTCTTTCATAGTACGCTCCTCAGGTTCTGATACTTGTTTTTTTATACACTTCCCAGGTTGTACTGATCAAGTTATCAATTCCAGATTGTTCAGGCTTCCAGCCCAGGCTTTTTCTGGCAAGTTCCGAAGAAGCGGTGAGAGAAGCGGGATCCCCGCTCCTGCGCCCGAGGAATCCGGAAGAAATTGGCCTTCCGGTAATTCGCCTGGCCGCTTCCAGTATTTCCAATACGGTCGTACCGGTTTCGGTTCCAAGGTTAACGGTAAGGCTCCTGTCATTTTTACATATAAACTCCAGCGCCAGCACATGCGCAGCGGCAAGGTCACTCACATGAATATAATCCCGGATGCAGGTTCCGTCTCTCGTATCGTAATCATTTCCAAAAACCGAGAATTCCCTGCGAATTCCAGCAGCAGCTTCCATTATAACCGGAATCAGGTTCGCTGGGTTTTGTTCAAGACCGGCAATTCTTCCTTTTCTATCGTAGCCTGCCGCATTGAAATACCTGAGGCTTGCAAAACGCAACCCTTTGAGCTTGTCATACCAGGCCATAATGCGTTCAATTTCGAGCTTGGTGAAACCGTAGTAGCTTTCCGGATTAAGCGGATGCTTTTCATCTACCGGAAGGTATTGAGGCTGGCCGTATACCGCCGCGCTGGAAGAAAAAATCAGGCGCTTTATTCCGGTTTCAAGCATGGCGTTGAGAATATGAACCGTTCCATTGATATTGTTTAGGGAGTATTTTTCCGGTTTAGCCATAGATTCGCCGACAGCTTTAAAAGCAGCCAGGTGAACCACCGCATCAAATACGGCTCCGCCGAATAATGTAACGGAGTTCCCCGCGCAGACCGAAAGGAGAGCCGGATAATCCAAAATGGTTCCATAAACAAAAGCTGCTTCCGGAAAAAGATTCTCCTTGAGCCCGCTTGAAAGATCATCAAAAACCGTCACCCTATGCCCGCGATCAAGAAATTCTCTAACCACATGGCTTCCTATATAACCGGCGCCGCCGATAATCAAGACATTCATCTTTACTACTCCTATCGCCCTGAATTTTACTCTAACCTGATACTGTAGACGCTACAAGGGGATGTACGACAGAAAAAGCAAAATACTTAACTGGTTCAGTAATATAAAAAAATAACAAAAATTCTTTCACAAAAATGTTGAACACTTTTCAAAAAGGGGATTATAATATATTGCGGTAAAGTGTCACTAAAGATATAGTTATCGTTAATACATTATTTCAAGGAGTAGCTTTATGAAACGGATGATTCTTTTCCTTCTGGTGTTGGGTATCGGGGTATCCCTCTTTGCTCAAGTTCGCCTTCCGGAGCACCATTTTGCCTCAGGCAACTGGACCATGATCGGGAACAGGCTTTACCAAAATGATGCCAGCGCGGGAATGGCAAAAATGAACATGCGGATTCCGCAAAGCGGCCCGATGATCTACGAATTTAATGTTCGTTATGAAGATGGTGTAGAGGATGGCCACGGTGGTTTCGGTATCCATGTTTTTGCCGATGATGTAATTCACCAGCGGTCATGGGGAAACGGAGTTTCGTATCTCCTGTGGCTTAACTACGATGAGAGACCTCTCTCACGTGATATTCCCAGAGGCTTTTCTGCTCAGGTTTACAGAAGCCGCTCAAATACAACAATGGACCTTGTTGACAGCTTTGATCTGAATCAATATGCCCACCTCCTTACATGGGAGAATTGCGGCGCAAACACAGTTCCCGGCAAAATTTGGGTTGATGGCACTAGCGGCGAAGTCCGCGTGTACGATCCCACTGATCTGAATTATTATTATTATTTCAACTTGCCCACACGTAATCTCAGAGGAAATTGGATAGCTCTCAGAACAAACGGTTTAAAACTTTCCTTCGGTGAAGGATTATAAGTTTTTGACAATGGATGTCAGGTATTCGCCTGACATCCTATTTTTTTGGCATTCCTTCTGTAATAAAGACCTAAAGTTTACTTTTCAAAAACCGATAAATAAGCGGATGCTTATAAACATTAGACAGGGATAGAATTGTCTTTCCACGGAGGGAAATCGCTTTGGCTTATTCAAATGCAATATCCAGCTACAGAGAAACCAGGGTCAAAACGGCAAGTCAGGGGCAGCTTGTTCTTATGCTCTACGATGAGACCGTTAGACACCTGGAAAGAAGTCTGGATTTACTTACGCAAGATACCGGCGGCAAAAAAAACCCGGGAAACATAGAAAAAATATCCAATTACATTCTTAAAGCACAGGAAATCATTACTGAATTGACTGTTTCGCTGGATTTTGAGCAGGGCGGGGAAATTGCGAAAGCCCTCTTTTCTCTTTATACCTGGTTTAATAAAGAACTTTTGGAAGCAAACATTACCCATGACGTACGAAGAATTCTGGCTGTACGAAACCAGATCAGTGAATTAAGAAGCGCATGGGCAGAAATAGCGGCAAAAAGCAGCATGGAAGCCAGCAGCAAAGCCGTTACAGGCGTCAATATCGCGGGCTAAGGGGTTGTAATGGCAGCGTATACGGCTATGACCACCAAGTCCAATAATACAAAAACCGAGATAAGCGCCAGTGAACTTAAGCACCGTGTCGCGGTGATTAAACGGTTCAAGGAGCTCCTGAAAGCCCAGCGCGACAGATTCCAGTCATACTTAAGCACCTTGGACACACAAAAAGAAATAATCCAAAGCGGCTCAACGGACGATCTTTTGCGTCATGTAGAACTGGAAGAGAAGATCGTTTCGGATATTTTTTCCATTCAAAAAGTAATCGATCCGCTGGAAAAAATGTACCATTCCATCAATGCAAATCACAAAATGACAATTGGAAACCATACTGAAGAAGAAGAGGTAAGCGGTCTTAGGGAAGTTCTGGAAAACCTCAAAACAGAAGCCTTGGTTCGTTCTCACAGAAACCGGGAGCTTCTTTCCAAACGCATGGCTGAACTCAGGGCAGAAATTAAAAGCCTAAAAAGCAATACTTATGCTCAAAAACGCTTTGAAAACAATGTCATCCCCACCTTCATTGATATACACGGGTAAGGACTTTTCAATAGAGGCTCTTGCAAAACTTCAGTTTTGCAAGAGCAACCGCTGAAAATTGCATGTTTCGCAGCCCATAGGGCGAGAAACTGCATAGCCTCGGCAAAACTAACCGAGTTTTGCAAGAGGCTCATTATCCAAGCAAATCGGCTAATTTCGATTCTTCTCCCGGAGTCATTGACGGAGGAAAAATTGCAGGCTCAAGCGGTGACGGAGGAATAAGGAAACCGCCCTCCAGAAAATCCTGAAACAGTTTTAGATAATCATTTCTTTCAATATTATTCGGATCCACACTTAGGTAAATTCCCGCGCGGCGCCAGGCGCTATTTGCGAGAGCCTTCTCAATTTTGATGTATCTTGGAAAAGCTCTGTTTTTCATCTCAGAGACAAGATCGTATAAAGCGCGGGCGGCAGGCGCCAGTAATACAGGCGGAATTAGTTCTCCGGAAGGGAAGGATTCGTCCAGGCCTTTATCAATAACCAGAACCTCTGGCCCGAGAGGCCAGGGCAAAACCGGAATCATAACGCTGGCTTCATCCATATCAAGAAACGGACGCCAAAGGGAAATGTTTTTATCGTTTTCAGGGTCAAAACCCGCTTGCGCAAGAGCCTGGAACAGCGAAAAGGAATCTGCGTATAGACGGAAGGCCCGGTCCGGAAAAATGCTTCCAAGGGCATTTATAAAGCGCTTTTCCAGCGGATGAGGGAAAGGGGCAAAAAGCCCGCGTTCCAC
>Ga0209755_10002954_pt1 | contig 22122 bp, 16 predicted proteins | sample TergutCo191P1_FD_187301 | JGI IMG/M metagenome (GOLD analysis project Ga0209755, IMG submission 187301) | Cornitermes sp. P1 segment gut microbial communities from Petit-Saut dam, French Guiana - Co191P1 (SPAdes) (version 2) | ecosystem: Host-associated > Arthropoda: Insects > Digestive system... | reverse complement strand
GAAATCGAACTCGCCGTCAGCGTCAGTTGTTCTCTCATCAACGAAATTCCACTCGCCGTCTTCGTACTGATATAGACGAACAGTCACGCCTGGAATTGGACGACCGGTGTCGTCGCAAGTCACTGTACCGGTTAGGGTTGGAGGGTCACCTGCTGGCTGAATAGTGTGAGATGTTCCCATTGGCAAACTGCCAAGTGCGAACACAATTGGCGTAAACGCCGCAATGTTAAGCGTTGGCAAATCAACAGGATTGCTAAGCTCAATTAGTGCATCTTCAGGCAAATATCTTACAACCAACGGTTCGTCATAATCAACTTCTTCAAGGTCATTTATGTGGAATGTACCACCGGCAGTATTCTGCCATGTCCCCGTAGCCCAAAAGTCACGCACAACATATTGCGTAGAACCTGGATATAGCCAGTGTGTAAGTATAATAAGTATACGAATCCCTGGGTCGCCGGTTCCAATACTGGTGGGGATGTTGTTTGCATCTGTAATCACCATAGGAGGTCCGGCAGAGATTGGTATTTGTTGAGTGCTTCCGCCAGCTTGAGGGTTTCCTATGTGCATACGAGCAGCTCCGCCATGCACTTGAATTTGCATACTGATAAGAAGATTTTGCGGAACATTAGCACCAATCAAGACATTTGTACCCGTGCCACCCCACATTGAAATAGGATTGAATACAAGGTTTGATATGGTTGGATTGTAAATTTCCCACGGAGGTGTGCTTGGAGGAATTACCATATCGGGAGTGGGCGCACGCATAGTATTCTCATCAGTTTGATGATATAGAATATCATATCTCGTCGGATTTTCAATAATATACGTCGCCGCCTCGTTAAGTCGTTCAATCACAGCATTAAGGTTGTATGAGTGAACTATTACCCAAGTACTGTCTGATGACGCGACCGCTCTGGAACTTTGCGCGGTGGTAATTGTTGTAACCAACGCCGAGTTTAGCGTATTCGCCGCGTTGCGACCGGCAACAAAAGCACTGTTGCGGGCAGTTTGTCTGTTCGCCGCCGCAGTTGCAAGCGCACCGGTTGTACCGCCGGCTAAAGCGGCTTCTGCGGCTTGCCATGCGGCAACATATGTATATGCAGTTGCTCTCGCCGCATACGCCGCGGCAATGGCGTTGTTCGCCGTCGTAACTTGTGCAGGAGAAGCAGACGGAGTTGCATTAGCAACCGCTTGTATCGCAGTAGCCGCGGCGTTGGCTAAGCTGTTCGCATTGTTTTGCGCAGTAGCTAACGCATTCCATGCGGCAGTAGTGGCGTTTTCCAAGTCAACCAAGGCTTGCGCCGCCGCAAGTGGCTGGTTGGCGATGAAATTCTCCACTAAAGTGGTGACAGCACTCTCGGGGGATGTTAGTGCCGCCAACTGTGCTTGTGCATTAGTAGCCGCAGTGTTGACAGCCGCCGCCGCAGTGTTTGCCGCCGCAATGTTTGCGTTTGCAGTATTGATAGTCTGCTGTGCTTGGTCAAATAAAAGATTTACTGCCTCGGTCGCTACATTAACAGCGTCAACCGCATTGTCAATTGCAGCTTGAATCTGTTGTGCAGTAGCAACGTCTACATGACATCTGCAATCTGGGTTTTGGCATGGTGCAGGGTCATCAGGGTCGACACAATCCGAATCGTCGCCACAGATGCACACCCCCTCGAGCAGAAGAAATTCCAAAACTTCTACATAAAATCTAGCATCAGATATTGCGACAGGTGCTGTTGGTGGATTCGCAGTTACCGTAAACAGCCCTGACATACTAACGAAAATCGTGCTAAGCACCATTACCATTGCCAGTGCAAAAGATAGCACAGCCCGTCGCTTCATTCCTTTTATGTATTTTCCATACTTTTGTTTCATTGTTTTTCTCCTTTGGATAGAAACTATTGATATTTAATCAAAAAACATTATATCAAAACAATTATCATTTGTCAACACTTTTTTTGCATTTTATCGATTTTTCGTACTTTTAACATTTAAGTTATATTTGTTTTGGTTTTGCCAAATTCTGTGTTTGCACAGGGAAGATAGTTTTTTCCATAAAACATTGATTTTTATTCGTTTTTATGGTACAATAAATATACTACCGAAAAGGAACATGACTATGCTATCCACCTACCCATTTGAAATTATTAGCCGACTGCCACAGCTTGAGGAGCGATTAGGATATAATTTTCAGGACACAGGGCTGCTTTGCACCGCATTGTGCCACTCTTCTTATGCCAATGAACACAAAAAGCAGGGACAACCTTGTGAGAACAACGAGCGATTAGAGTTTCTTGGAGATTGTGTGCTTTCTCTTGCCACAAGCGAGTACATTTATCAGCAATATCAGGACATTCCCGAGGGGGAGCTAACAAAGCTCCGTGCGGCGATTGTCCGTGACAAAGCCCTTGCGGATTATGCCCGTCAGCTGGGTCTGGGGGAGTTTCTTTTCCTTGGTCAAGGGGAGGACACCGCCCCGGGGAGGGACAGACTGTCCACTCTCGAGAACGCATTCGAGGCGGTTGTCGCCGCCATTTATCTTGACGGCGGATACCAGGCGGCACGGGATTTTGTCCTGCCTTTCGTGAAAGACACCGCAGAGAAATTTCAGTCCGGCGAAGCCAGCCACGACCATAAAACCGCACTGCAAGAATGGATTCAGCGTGAGTCAGGCAACCGCTTGGAGTACGTTATCACAAGCGAATGCGGTCCTGACCACGCCAAAGAATACACTGTAGAGGCAAGGCTGAACGGCAAGAGCATTGGGCGTGGTGTTGGCTCGTCTAAACGCGTTGCAGAACAGGCGGCGGCAGGGGCGGCGTTGAACAATGTTCGGAATGTGTGAGGGAAAGTTACGGGCGTTACGGACGTTCAGGGCAAACCCTATTGACAATCAAGCAGTTGTATGATAAGATAGTATAAGGGAGTGCCCTCTAATAGGGTTTGTGGTCAATCATGTCCTCGCTCACGCATTTCGGCGACCTGTTTGACGGCAAAGCCGCCAATGCCGTCGCCTACAGCGCTTACTGAGGCGTTTCAATCTCGTTTTTTTGGCGTTTTCAAAAACCGTTGCTACGCAACAAAATACGTTTTTGAAAAACCAAAAAATTCGCTCCAAGCGGAAAACCACCGCTTATCCGCCGAGATAGAAGGCACACTCTATCAGTAAAAACAACGGAGAATTAAATGAAATTAGGAATTATCGGATTACCAAACGCAGGAAAGAGTACCCTGTTTAACGCATTAACACGGGCGGGGGCGCTTACTGCCAACTACGCCTTTTCCACAATTGAACCAAATGTGGGCATGATTTCTGTGCCGGACGAGCGACTTACTTTCCTTTCAGGGCTGGAAAACTCTCAGAAAATCACCCACGCAACCATTGAATTTGTTGACATAGCAGGACTGGTCGAGGGTGCGTCCAAAGGGGAGGGGCTGGGGAACAAATTCCTGTCACACATTCGTGAAGTGGACGCTGTTGTCCATGTTTTGCGGTGTTTCACCGACAGCGACGGCACACCTCCCGACCCAATTAGCGACATGAACATAATCAACTTCGAGCTAATGCTGTCCGACCTTGAAATTGTTGAACGCCGCATTGAAAAAACGCAAAAAGCGGCGAAAGCTGACCGCAGTTTGAACGAAGTGTTGGCTGTGTACGAAAAAATGCGCGCTATGCTTGAGGATGGGGTGAGCGCACGTGAGTTTGGACTGGACGAGAAAGAGCAAATGTTGACGGCAGATATGCCGCTGCTGTCATCAAAGCCAATTATGTACGTTATCAATGTAAGCGAAAGCGACCTTGCAGGTGATAACTGGCAGAATGCGGCGTATTTCTCTGCTGTATCAGAGCGAGCAGATGCGGTAGGCGCGCCCATTATTCCCATATGTGCCTCTCTCGAAGCAGAACTGGGAACACTTTCCGACGAAGAGCGGGCAGAATTTCTTGAAGAGCTTGGACTGGAAGAAACCAGTCGTGACCGCTTTATTTTTGCGGCGTATACCCTTTTGGGGCTTATCTCCTTCTTCACTACCGGTCCGAAAGAAACTCGTGCATGGACAATCACTCTTGGCACAAAAGCCCAGCGGGCGGCAGGGAAAATTCATAGCGACATCGAACGGGGCTTTATCCGTGCAGAAGTCATCGGCTATGAGGACCTTCACGCCGCAGGCAGTGTTAATGGCGCACGAGAGCGTGGACAAATGCGACTTGAGGGCAAGGAATACATTATGAAAGATGGCGACGTTGTTGTGTTCAGATTCAACGTTTAACAAATATGAAACGAAAAAAGCTATTATTTATCATAAATCCACGTGCAGGTACGCAAAGCGTGCGTTCTGCGCTTTTTGACATTGCTAAAATTTTTTGTGACCACGGATACGAAACTACTAACTATTTTACCAAATCCGCAGGAGATGCAACTCGTGTTGCCGCACAATACGGGCTTGATTATGACTTAATCGTTGCCTGTGGAGGTGATGGCACAATGAACGAAGTGGTAAGCGGGATTTTATCCCTGCCAGAGCCGCGGGATTTCGGCTATATTCCTGCCGGGTCAACTAATGATTATGCGATTACCCTGGGATTTCCGACTTGTGTTCGCAGGGCGGCAAAAATTGCGGTGACAAACAAGGCTGTTCCTGTTGATATTGGTAAGTTTACTGCCGAGGGCGGTATTGACCGCAAATTTGCATATATTGCCTCTTTCGGTGCGTTTACAAAGCTATCGTATAACACTCCCCAGCATATGAAAAACCAACTTGGGCATACGGCTTATCTCATTGAGGGTGTGTTGGCACTGAAAGAAGTGCGTCCCCACAGGCTTCGCTACACTTGTGATGGTAAAACCGAAGAGGGCTACTTTGTTTTTGGAGCGGTGATGAATACGATTTCCCTTGCAGGATTTTATTCATTTCCGTCCAAAGATATTTCTCTTGATGACGGATTGTTTGATGTGATTTTAGTTCGTGCACCAAGCAATATTTTCGGTTATGGCGGCACTCTTCTTGACCTCGCTCGCCGTAAATACAATGATAATAATATTGTTTTTCTCCACGGAAAAGACATAAAATTCGAGTTTACCGAGCCGACGCCATTCACCCTTGATGGTGAATATGGCGGTGCGGTGATGGCGGCAAAAATGGAGAATTTACCTCGTATGCTGAACATTATTAAACCTGCGAATACTACTGTGGAAAACAGAATTATCGGCACGAAAAGAATTGTTAAGAAGAAAACTAAAAAATAGAGCGCCCTAAAACATATTGGGGCGTTGCCCCAAACCCCATTTAAGAACTTTTTACAAAAAGTTCTTAAAAATCTCAAAAACCTTATCGAAGAATGCAAAGCGTTCTTGCTTGTTAAAAGTTTTTGTTCCACCTTTTTACAAAAAGGTGGTGCGGTGTGGGCGCATAGCCCGCGGTTTTGACCTTTCTTCAGTCAGAGTACCCCAAAATTTTCTTGGGGTACTTTTCCCATTTTCGCTTATATTAAAGGTATCTGTAATTATTTTATCTACGTAAGGGATACCGAACATGAGAAAACAAAAATACACAGCATTACTGGCTTGTGTGCTGATTTTAGCACTATTATTGCCTATGACCGCCAGCACGGCGACAGACCCTGCTGACCGCAACTATGAATATGTAGACGTACAGCCCGAAAAGGCGAAATTCCACTATCCTCGCCGCCTGTGGAACGCTTTTTGTGAAAAGGTGCTGAAACGCCCAAGCGAAGAAGATTTTAACCATTTTGTCACAGTAGTCAACGATGGGGAAGAGCCACGAGAATATATAAAATATGTTGATTTTGATGTGTCTTTGACCGCCCTGAACGCTGCTTTTAAGGTGGACGTGGAAAGTTACGGCACAAAGCAGCATTTTTGCTGGATTTCACTCCTTGCATACCTTGGCACAAAATATGGTGGTGATTTTAGCAAGTACCGGCAAAAAGACATGGATGCGTTGCTAAGTAAGCTCCGCGGAGGTGAAACTATAGAGGCTCTCACCGCTGATATGAAGCATTTCCCTTATTATCTCGAGGCATACACCGCTGTTCTTGGCGGGTTAGTGGGGAAACATCGTGTGGAAAAAACTGACGCAAACGGAGAAACCAAGTGGGAAGAGCGATACGGACTGCGAGGCTTTCATCCAATTGCCGCAGGCTTTGGGTTCTCCCAATACGACGATTTTGGCACGGGACGGAACTATGGTTATCGCCGCAAGCACTTGGGGCATGACATTTTCGGAGCAGTCGGCACACCGATTATTGCCGTAGAAAGCGGTGTGGTAGAGGAATTAGGCTGGAATCAATACGGGGGGTGGCGAGTGGGCATTCGCAGCGACTGCGGCACACGGTATCACTACTATGCCCACCTGCGGAAAAATCGTCCGTATCATGTTGATATAACTGAAAAAGGTCAGCGAGTGAACGCCGGAGATGTTATCGGTTATATGGGTCACACAGGGTACAGCACCACCGAAAATGTGAACAATATCAAGGAACCTCACCTACACTACGGCTTGCAACTAATTTTTGACGAAAGCCAAAAAGAGGGTAACAATCAAATTTGGGTTGACCTGTTTGCCATTACGAAATTCCTTGACAAAAATCGCTGTAGTGTGCATCGTGTGAACGAAACGAAAGAATTCTACGCTAATCAAAGATGGGAAGTGGTTCAGTAAGGGTGGAGGGTAGGTGCAAAGCCTGCCCTTCAGGCTGAAGAAAAAGGTCAAGGTTGTGGGCTTTCTGCCCACAACCGACCGGTTTTTTGAAAAAAACCGGACTAAAAACTTTGGTGTAAAAACACTTTCACTCTGACCACTCCAATTTTATTTGGGGTGGTTTTTCATTTGACTTTTTGCCGAAAGTGTGGTATAATTGACTTACATCATCTTCAAAGGACACGCCCCATGACCATAACCCAACTTTACGCCGAGCTTGATATGAAATACCCCATCCACACCGCCTACCCGGGCGATGTGGACGGGCTTCAGCTTTGTTTTGACGCAGGGCGGGAAGTTCGCCGAGTTCTGCTCACCCTTGATATTACCACCGCCGCCGCTGAATATGCTGTGGCTGGCGGGTTTGATACTATTGTCGCTCACCATGCTCTTATTCGCACCCCGCTAACCGAAATCACACCGCATTGCTTGAATGGCGACAGAATTATCGCCTTGTGCCGTGGGCTGGTGAACACTATTTCCCTTCACACACGTCTGGATACTGCTGCAGGCGGGGTGAACGATTGCCTTGCGAAAATCCTTGAGCTTTCTGACATCGTGCCGTTTTTCGTTGACGGCTATGGTGCAGGATTGGTGGGAAATTTGCCACAGGCAATGAGTCCACAACAGCTTGCCGCCTATGGCGAAGAAAAACTGGGCAGTCCTGTGGCATTCACCGACAGCACAAAGCCTATCAGCAGAATCGCCATCTGCGGTGGCGGGGGAGGTTCGTTTTTGCCTGCTGTGGCTCGTCTTGGAGTGGATGCCTACTTTACCGGGGAGATAAAAAACGTCGACCTTGTTGCGTACGCCCCAAGTTTGCCCCTGTTTATTGCAGGACACCACGAAACCGAAAGGGTGGTTTTGCCCTCCCTCGCAAAGACGATTGGGGAATTAGACGGTGGTATCTACACCGAAATTTATGACAGCGGGCAGGTGCGGTGGCTATGACTTATCGTGACTTTATGACCGCCGCAAAAGGTGGGCTTGGTGGGGTGTTTCTTTTTTACGGAGCGGAAGAATATCTGAAACAGAGGTGCGTACAGGCGGCGAAATCCTCTCTTGACCCTGATACCGCCACCTTTAACTACACGAAAATCGACGCACGCGAGGACACCGACTGGCTTGTCACCCTTGGGGAAAGTTTGCAGACTTTGCCTATGTTTGGCGGAAGTAAATTAGTTGAGCTTCACTCGGTGAACTATGGCAAATTGTCTGCCGATGACATGGAAGCACTTGTGGCTATCCTCTCCGACACGGCGGGTATATCAGAGGTGGCGTGTATTCTCGTCACCCTTGAAGATGAGTTTGACCCCGGAACAGGGAAAGCCCAAAGCAAGATATACAAACAGCTTTCCCCTTGTGCAGAAATGGTGGAGTTTCCACGGGAAACCGCCGAGCGACTTGTGTCGTGGGTGGGTCGACACTTCGCCGCAGAGGGAGTGAATGCCGCACCTAATGTTTGCCGTGCCTTGGTGGAGTACTGCGGTGAGGACATGGGGCGTCTTGCTGCCGAGGCAAGCAAACTTGCCGCATGGGCGCACAAAAACCCACTTGCTGATGACGAAAGCACCCCCGCTATTCAAATCGAAGTAATTCGCCATGTTTGCACCCCAAGCACATTTCATGGGGCGTTTGACTTTAGCAATGCTCTTCAAGCAGGGCGCGCCGCCGCCGCTCTTGCCCTTATCAGCGAAATGCGAGCCGAGGGAACACGCCCGGAGATACTGCTGTCAGGGATAATCGACATTGTTGGGGGAATGTACATCACCTCCACCCTTGCGGTCGGGGGCATGAGCAAAGACCAAATCGCAAAGGCGACGGGAATTCATGCCTATCGTGCAGGGCTAATGCTTGATTCTGCGCGAAAATGGCGAGGGCTACCCCTTGCTGACGCCCTTGCGGCTTGCATGGACACAGACGTGAAGATTAAGTCCACTTCCTTGCCTACGTACACCCTAATCGAACGATTAGTTATGCAGGTGTGCGGATGACGCTGTCGGACATCTCCTTTTTGCTTGACAAAGGATGGGTGGGTGTGGTATAATGGGTGTGTTGAAAAAGACGCATTGAGGTCAATCATGTTTCAATCTCGTTTTTTTGGCGTTTTCAAAAACCGTTGCTACGCAACGAAGTACGTTTTTGAAAAACCAAAAAAATTCGCTCCACGCGGAAAATCACCGCTTTGCAATGACGATGCCGGTTGTTTGGGTTTAAGACTTGAAATTAAGCTACATTTTTGTTTCGACACACCCTTAATGCGGGTTTAGAAGGCACTCCCATACAAACACGAGGTGAGCAATGAAAAAAACAATGGCTATCGGCAACGACCACGCAGGGTTGGAGCTTAAATTAGGCTTGATAAAATATCTTGAGGAGCAGGGCTGGCAATGTATCGACTGCGGTTGCCACACCCCCGAACCTGCGGCATACCCGGAAATTGGAATTGATGTGTGCGGAAAAATCACCTCGGGTGAGGCTGGCGTGGGCATACTTATCTGTGGTTCGGGCATAGGAATGAGCATGGTGGCAAATAAACTGGCGGGCATTCGTGCCGCCATGTGCAGCGAGCCGCTTTCCGCCCACTACACCCGTCTGCACAACGATGCTAACGTGCTGTGCATAGGGGCAAGAATGATTGGCTCTGCCATGGCACAGGAGATAGTGCGGCAGTTTATCTCCACCGATTTTGAGGGCGGACGGCATATACCGAGAGTTTCGGCAATTGACGCATTAGGCGTAGAAAAGAGGTGAATATGGAGCAAAAAATGCAATCAAACCGCTGTAACAGTTGCGGTGGGCAGGTGGTGTTCGACCCGGAGTCGCAACAGATGATGTGTTCCTCCTGCAAGGAGGTGCAAGAGCCGGAAGCAAGCGGAGAAGGCGCGGGTCAGGCGGCGACCCTTGAATGCCCAAACTGTGCCGCCGAACTGGAAACCATTGCAGGAAGCAGACAATCCAAGTGCGACTCGTGCGATAGCGTGTTCACTCTGATTTCCGAGGGGGAAGATTGCCCGCTGACAGGGGATATTCCCGAAGAAAACAAGTATATCGAGCCGTTCACTGTTACTCGCGAGCAGTATCAGCAGGGAATGATTTCATGGTTAGCCGGAGAGGATTTCACGCCCCGTGATGTGTTCGATAAAATCGGAATCATCAGCCAAGAGGGGTGTTATCTGCCATATTACTACTGCGTGGCGAGCTACAAGGTCAACTGGACTGCCTCTATTGGGTACGACCGTGTGGAGACTTTCGTTGTGCCAGTCACCCGCACGGTGAATGGGAGAAGTCAAACCACCATGCAGACCCGCACCCGTGTTGTCACCGACTGGCGGCCGTTTTCCTCGACCCAAAGCGGAACGGCGACGAATGTTGTCGAGGGTACGAAATATATGGACGCTGTGCGAACCAAAACTCAGGGGGCAAACCCGCCGGAGCTGACCAAAACAATCAAGGAAAGCAGTCATGGAATTGCGGACACACGACAGTTTATTCGCCTTGACCGCAAGACCCAGTTCGACCCGAAATTCACTGCGGGCTTTACTGTTTTGCCGTGCGAAGAGAAGTCGGAGAAGGCATACGACAAAGGGAAGATTAACGACCAAATTCGTGCGGAAATCACCCGCAACGCCCCCGGCGACCGCATCCGTGACTTGCGGTTTGGCGGTGATATTGTGCCGTGCATTTACTTAGTTTACCGCCCAAAGTGGCTGACAATGTACTCGTACGATAAGAAAGTTTGCTTTTCCACCTGTGACGGGGTGGACAACACCCGCCACTTTGGCACTCGCCCTGCGTGCAAGGACAAAAAACGGCGTATTCGCAATTGGTTTTTGCCATTTGCGGCGTCTGCTGTTGCGGCGATTATTGCGGCGGTGCTGGCATTTTTCGTGATGGCTGACAGCGACGCTATGATGACTGTCTTTTACGCCACCGCAGGAGCGGCAGGGGTGACAGGGCTTACATTCGTGGCGGCAAGGGCGTTGATTCTCGGTGGCAGTAAAAAGGTGCTGGCGGGCAAGTCGCAGAGGTATCTTGCCAATTCCAGCGAGATTTTCGGACGGCGTTCAGCGAAGCGGAATCCGATGGACGGGTGAGAGAAGGGCGGAATGGCAATAGAAAATTAAGAATGAAGAATGAAGAATGAAGAATGAAAAATTAAGGTAAATTTGCTTCGCAAATTATTTTAATTGAAAAGGCGGGACGATTTACCACGAAATTCACGAAAACGCACGAAAAACAAACCGCACAATTCTGTAATTCCCCTTCCGCCTGACGGGGTAGGTGTGAAACGAAAAAAATCGCACCGCACCCGTAGGGGCGAACTGTGTTCGCCCGCAATGTCGGCACATACCGTTCGACGGGCGGGTTGACCCCTGCTCAAAACGATAAAAGATACGACCCGCACTGCACCAAAGCCCTCTTTTTCAAAGAGGGTGGCACACGAAGTGTGACGGGTGTTTTCAACAGGAAAACCATGAAAATCTTACCGTATAATAAAGACTTGAAACAATGGTCACAGGAACTACGGAGAGAAGCAACGCCACAAGAAAATCGTTTGTGGTACGACTTTTTGCGTAACCATTCAATGTCTTTTACAAGACAAAAGCCAATTGAAAATTTTATTGTCGATTTTGCTTGCAGAAAAGCTAAATTAGTGATAGAACTTGACGGCAGACAACATCAAATGCCGGATGCGAAAAATTACGACCAGTTGCGGACAAAAGAGCTTAATCGCTTGGGTATGCATGTAATGCGGTTCACAAATGCCCAAGTTGATAGCAATTTCAAGAATGTATGCGAAACAATTCAAAAATGGATTGATGAAAATGTATGATAGCCAAAACACTTGTCTTAGGCGTTCGCAGAACACATCTTTGAAAAGCCAAAACACCCGTCAGTCGGAAAACCACCGACTGCCACCCTCTTTGAAAAAGAGGGCTAAGGTCAAAACCAAGGTCAAAACCAAGGTCAAAACCAAGGTCAAAACCAAGGTCAAAACCAAGGTTAAAACCACCGTTATCTAACCTCCACAGAGGGAATCATAAAAACACAACAGGAGAACTAACAATGGGACTAATCAGAGCAGCGGCAGGGTCCATTTCAGGAGTGCTTGCCGACCAGTGGAAAGAATTTTTCTACTGCGAATCAATCGCAACAGATGTATTGTTGCAAAAAGGGGCTTTCCGTGTTAATCCGCGGTCAGCCAACACACGAGGCACGGAAAACATCATCTCCAACGGCTCGATTGTAGCAGTTGCCGACGGGCAAGCCATGGCAATCGTTGAGCAGGGAAAAGTGGTGGAATTTTCAGCCGAACCGGGAGAGTTTATCTTTGACTCCACTACCGAGCCGTCGATTTTCCACGGCAGTCTTGGCGACCGCATCGGAAAAACATTCAGAAACATAGGCAAACGCTTTACTTTTGGCGGAACTGCCCCCACCGACCAGCGGGTGTATTACTTCAACCTGAAAGAGATTACAGGGAACAAATACGGCACACCTGCGCCAATTCCCTTCCGTGTTATCGACAGAAATATCGGGCTGGATATTGATATTTCCATTCGCTGTAACGGGAATTATTCTTACCGCTTGACCGACCCGATTTTGTTTTATACCAACGTGGCGGGCAATGTGGCACAGGCGTATCGCCGTGATGAAATTGACTCACAGCTAAAAGGCGAACTGCTTACCGCCCTCCAACCGGCATTTGCGAGAATAAGTGCCTCCGGAGTGCGATACAGCGAAATTCCTCTACATACACAAGAGTTGGCGAACGCCCTTAACGAAGAGCTTTCGCAAAAGTGGGGGGAGCTTCGTGGTATCGAGATTTCGTCTTTCAACGTGAAGAGCGTGACTGCATCCCCTGAAGACGAGCAGATGATTAAGGAACTGCAACGCAAAGCTGTTATGCGTGACCCCGGCATGGCAGGTGCGACCCTTGTGACGGCGCAAGCAGACGCAATGCGTGCCGCCGCCGCCAACGAGGGCGGGGCAATGATGGGCTTTCTTGGCATGAATGCCGCCATGGGCGCAGGCGGGGGAGCGAACCCGGGTGCGTTCTTTGACATGGCAGCACAACAGCAAGCGGCACAACCTAACCAAAATATGGCTGGGTCAGCCGCACCGGCTAATCCCTCCGGCGTGGCTGGGTGGGCGTGTTCTTGCGGGCAGACCAACAGCGGACGCTTCTGCTCCGAGTGCGGTTCGGCTCAGCCAGCCCCTGCGGGCGCATGGAAATGTGCCTGCGGTGAAACCAACACGGGGCGATTCTGCTCTGAATGCGGCTCACCGCAACCAGCGAGCGACACATGGAAATGCAGTTGCGGCAACGACAACACAGGACGCTTCTGTGCGGAGTGTGGCAAGGGCAGGGAGTAGGAATATAACTGTATGGGCGGGTGCAAACCCGCCCATTTGAACAGCAGGGGACGCACCTGTGTGACAATCTTGTGTAGGGGCGGCAATCTGCCGTCCGTTTGTTGGGTGCGAATGACGAGGCAGTTATCTGACTTTGTTTTCTCAACCATACATAGAACCCCACAACTACGTCGGATATTGCGCTTTGTGATGCGGCGTGATATACTCAAACCACACCATCAAAAAGGAGCATATCATGAATCTAAAAGAATTCGGACAAAATGTGCGGTTTCTACGCCGTGAAAGCAACATTTCACAGGAGGAACTGGCGGCGGCACTTGGAGTGTCGTACCAAGCTGTGTCAAAATGGGAGCGTGGGGAAAGTTTGCCTGACATTGCCATGGCGCCGCAAATCGCCATCTATTTCAATGTCACATTAGATGAGCTGTTTGGCATGGAACAAGAAAGAAGAAACAAATCCATTGCAGAAATTCAAGAAAAAAGCGACAAAATCATGAAAGAGCAGGGGTCAGCGGCTTCTATTGAATTTCTTAAAGGCGTGATACACGAGTATCCGTATGCACATAATTTGTGGCTACAATATGGATATAGACTGGGTGGGCTGGAAATCATAGGAGATGCCCCGACTAACGAGCAAATGCACGAAGCAATAGCCGTGTTTGAAAAAATTATTTCACGGAAAGCACCGGAGTATTTCACCACCCGAGCAATTCACGGAATATCTTATATTTATCACAAATTTGGCGATGATAAAAAAGCGATAGAATACGCAGAAAAATTGCCAAGTGAGATTTTAACAAAAGAAGCGATTGTAACCTCATATTTGCACGGTGAGGAGCAAATTTCCGCTATACAAAAACAGTTAAAACGCTACATTTCTCAGTTTTTAAGTATCACAAGGTTTGCGGGAATGACGGACATATATGATTATCACATAAGCGACCCAAATGTTTTCGGATATAGTGCAGAAGAGCGGATAAAAATTCTTGAAAAAGGCATTGAAGTGGCGAAACTATTCACGGACGACGGCGATTGGCACTTTCAGCCAATTCGCATATCCGTGAACTATCGTAGTATGGCGGTTCTTGCGTGTACCATAGGGCAGTACGACCAAGCCCTTGATTATATTGAAAAATCAGCTGAATTTGCCCTTGAAGATGGGCGACTGAAGAAGTCCGGAAAGAAAAATAAACACAAATCAGTGCTGCTTAACAGGCATAATGTTATCACCGAGGGTTGGGCGGTGGCTGATATGTTGAATTGGTTGAATAGAAATTGTTCAAGCACAGGTTCAAGTGCATTACAGCCAATACGTGACCACGAGCGATTTGTTGCGGTTGTGGAGAGGTTACGTTCGAGTTTGTAGGGGCGGCAATCTGCCGTCCGTTTGTTGGATTGCACGCTGAAAATCACGCTCTAACACGTCACCTCCTCAACCCACGGTTAAGTCCACCTAACCAAATTTTATATAGACTTCCCGTTTCCTATCCTGTATACTGTAATTGTTCGATAAAACAAACCTTTGGAGGAAACTATCATGAACATCGGAACAAAAATCAAAGAATTGCGTAAAAAGCAAGATGTGACTCAGGAAAAGCTGGCGGATTATTTGAACCTGTCATATCAAGCGGTGAGTAAGTGGGAGAACGGGCTGGCGTACCCCGACATCACCCTTGTGCCTGCGTTGGCGAACTTTTTCGGGGTGAGCGCGGATGAGCTATTGGGGTTGCGGTGCAGCGAGGACGACGAGGAATTTCACAACTATAGTGAAACCTATAAAAACAACGGCAATCAAGGCAAAGTTGCCGAAAATATTGAGCTGTGTCGCAAAGTGATTGAAAAACATCCGCGTAGCTTCAAATGGATTTCAAATCTTGCAAGAAGTTTGATGTCCCATTACTACCATAAATATGGCGGAAGCTATGGCGACAAATCAAAAGTAATAATTGATGAAGTCATATTGCTTTGCGAACGCATTCGCGAAGATTGTACAATAAATGAATTGCGGCATGACGCAATGCAAATGCTTGTATTTGCGTATAGCGAAGAGGGGAAACATGATTTTGCAGTCAACATCGCCGACGAAATGCCAACTTTGTGGATTTCAAAAGAAATTTTACTTGCATGTGCAAAGGAAGGCGAAGAGTGTGTTTGTCAAGAGCAGGATAACTTGATGAATTTGATTGATTTAAGCGACCAATGTCTAAGATCAATAGCTACCCATGACGAAAAATTGTCCGCAGATGACAAGATTAAAATCTACGAGACCCGAATTAAACTGTTTGATTTGATATTTGACGGCATTGAAAATACGCTGTTTTATAACAGCAGAGTTTACAGCAGCTACTATTGTCTTGCAGAGATTTATTGTGGTGACGAACACTTCGACACAGAAAAAGTGCTTGAAAATCTGCTACTTTGCGAAGCTGCAATTATTAGGTACGAAGCCGAGGAAGCTGGCACAGGGCAAAAGTATAAACCCGTGTTTTTGAACAAACAAAAGACGAACCCATCAAAAATCGTCAAAAACTATGAGCATAGTTTGTTGAAGACGATGTACGACTATATATCAGACGACTTATTTAACAAAGTTAGAAACCACCCCGAATTCATCACACTCATGGCGCGGTTGGAGGGGGCGAAATAGCCAAAAATCCCCCTGCGTAATACGAAAAATCAACCTGCGTCACCTATTGCTTGTGACCCTACGTAATGTGGTATCATCTTCTCGAAAGGAGTAATCTATGTCAACTTACACTACCGGAGAAATGGCAAAGTTATGCGGCGTCACTGTGCGAACCGTGCAATTCTACGACCAAAAGGGCGTGTTGCACCCATACGCCGAAAGCGAAGGCGGCAGGCGCATTTACAACGATGACGACCTGACCAAGCTACGCCTTATTTGCACTCTGAAATCTCTTGGGCTGTCACTTGATTCAATAGGCGGCATTCTGCAAAGCGAAATGTGCGGTAAAATTCTGTCGCTTTTACTTGAGGAGCAAGAAAAACAGCTGTCAGAAGAGATTAGCGAGCGGCAAAAACAGCTTGAAATGATAGAAATTATCAAAGAAAGCATTGCAAACCAGACCATTATCTCGGCAAATTCAATTCTTGGCGTAGAAGACACTATGGAAAAGAGGAAAAATAGCAGGGGAAGAAAAAAGCTGGCGTTAGTTCATGCTTTAGTAGGACTTTTGTGCGTCACACAAATTGCGTTTTTGGGGTGGCTTGTGTGTTTGGCGACAGAGGGAAGATGGTGGCCTATTGTGGCGTACCTGTCTTTCGGGGCGTTTGGGATTGTTGTTTCTCTTGTCGCTCTAAAGGGCAAAGAATACATCTGCCCCAAGTGTGATGCGGTCTTTAAGCCGCCGTTGTGGCGTGCCTTTTTCACCACGGGCAACAACAAAGTCCGTTGGACGAAATGCCCCGACTGTGGGCATAAAGACTGGTGCGTTATTCGTAAGCGGGAGAAGGCGTAAATGATAAAAGGGAGCGAAAGCTCCCTTTTTATATTATACTTCTATCCCAATGACCCGTCAAAATTACGCCGACTGTAAAGTAATCTACAAAACGAAACCTTTCGAGCTAATTTTGTTTATCGTGCAAAGGAATATTTGACACAAAATTTTCAAAAAAGTCTTGTATTTTGTCGAAAAGCGTGATATAATATATAGTGAATTTATAAAACTTGAATAAAGGAACGAGGGAGCATGAGAAAGATATTATCAATAGGATTAGCGGTATCAATGGTATTTTCGATATTTATGTTGCTTGTTGGATGTGCCAACGAAAGCAATGGTGACGATGTAAGTGACCACGAAAGTACAAATGACCCAAATAATGGGTCTGTGATTCCAAACGACAGCACAAGGGAATTTGAAATTAACGGCATTTATTGGATGATATTGCAAGATAACCGTCCGGTGCAAAACACTACGATTACGAATGGTGCGGGACAAATTGTTACCAGTGATGGAACAGGCACAGTGCTTATTGTAACACGGGATGTTCACGGAGGCGGACAAGCATTTAATGAAAGCGGGTATTTTGATGCCATTAACAATACGACGTTGCGTTCTGGCTTGAATTCTTGGTGGAATGACAATGTTGTTTCAACCGAGCTTGCTGGAATGGCACGTGGTGCGACTGGTGCGAATCTTGATGTGCGTACAAGTGCGGTGTTAGGTGGCAACTGGACTCCGTGGACTGAATGGGCTGGCGAGGACGAAGTCTTGGGAGTGACGACGCCAGCGAACGAGGCTGTTGCCAATGCAAGTGCGCTGTTTGTTCTCAGCGTGTCCGAAGCCAATAGATATTTCGGGAACTCGGGTATCGGAAATAATGCGGCACGGGTTGCCAATGGTTACGGCACGGATACGCCGATTTCTTGGTGGTTGCGTTCACCGGGGGATGCGGCTGTGAATCCTGTGGCGGCTGTGGATTTTTTGGGAACAGTAACTACCAAAGGACCTAACGCGGTTTCTGTAGGAGATGTTAGCACAGGATTTCGTCCTGCATTGTGGATAAGTTCGTAGTATATAAAGTAGCATATGTTATAGAGTGTTATATAAAAATGAAGTGTTTGATAATAGGGATTGACCTTAATCCCTATTATCAAACACATAAAATATAAAAACTTGCATTTTAAGGAGAAAAGCATGGAAACAATTTTGAAAACAAGGGAATTCGGGACAAGAAGATTTATCAGTCTTATATTGGCGATAATGATGATTGTTCTTGTGATTCCTTTTGGTGCAGTTGGAGAGATGGCAGGGGGAGTTGATGTTAGTGTAGGCAACCCACCTTCGAGCAATGTCACCAGCAATAATGTTGTTGCACCAAGAACAGGGATAATTCATCCAATTGAGGATGAAACCGATTTAGTTGCCTTTTTGCAGGGAACGCTTGGCGGAAACGCTGATACCTTTGTTCTTACAAGGGATATGGTGTTGACTGCAGGCATGGGCGTTTTCCAAGGTCGCGGGATTATAGGCGGCGAAGTGTTCACAGGGCTGTTTGACGGTGCGGGACACACAATTACAGGGCTACAACTTGCGAATGCGGCAGGTGCGGGCTACTCTTTCGGGTTTATCCGTGAGGCTGGTTTCGGTGCTGAAATTCGCAATGTCACATTTACAAACGCTACATATACTAATGTACCCTTGGCGGGTTGGAATACCGCTGTTGGTGGCGTTGGTATTATTCTTGGGCGTGCAGTTGGTGGTGCGGTTGCTATTAGCAATGTTACCACAACCAGCACAATCACCTTTGGAGCAGGTGCGGCACAAACTAACAAGCGGGTTGGTGGTCTTGTTGGTATAGTGGCGGCGGGAGCTACTTTGAATGTTAGTGGAGTGGATGTAACTGCTAATCAAATTACCATCGCTGCAGGAATGGGCGGAAACTTTGCCGGTGGTATACTTGGCGAGAATAGCGGCGTGTTCAACTTGACTGCGCCAAATGGACAAGTAAACTTGGTTGATGTTTACATCGCACGTGCAGGCACCGGATGGTGGATAGATGCCGGTGGAGTATTGGGTAGAAGCTCGGCTGGCAATGTAACAATTCGAGATACAATTGTTACAGGTGTCGTCACAACTCGTCAAACGGGGGGTGGTTTAATTGGTCATACTGTTGCTGTTGCCGGCATTACAAGAGTTTACGATTCAGCTAATTATGCGACAATCGTAGCCCTTAATCCCGGTACAGGTACAGCTAATAGACTGGCTGTCAACGAGGTTGGTGGTATAATTGGATTTGCAAACAACCAAACTTTCCTTACTTCGGTTGAAAATACCGGGCATATTCTTGCTTCTCGTACCGGTGGTCGTGCCGCTGATGAAGGTGTAAGACAAGGTGGCATTGTTGGTCGGTCAATGAACCGCATAGAAATTAGAGATTCGGCAAATTACGGAACCATACAACGTACTGGTGCTGCTAGTAATGGCGGCAATAGAATTGGCGGTATTATTGGACGCGCTCAGCATCCTGCTGCTGTTGCTAACCAAGTAATATACCTAAACGGAGTCACAAATTTCGGCTTAATTAGCGACGGTGGAGCAGCTCCTGTTGCTGGTGGTATTATCGGACACACGTCAGGCGGCGGGAACACTACGTCGCGTATGACCATTCGCAATGCACGAAATCATGGTACTGTCCGTGCCGCAGGTGGTGGCGAAAGTGGCGGTGGTGGTGGTATTCTTGGCTGGAATCAGACAAGAAATGCACTAATTGAATACACCGTTAATCATGCTCGCGTTGACCATATTGGCACGAGCGGCATGGGTGGAGTCGGCGGTATCGTTGGACAAAACCGTGCGGAAGATTTGACCATTCGCAACACAGGTAACGAAGGTCGTGTGCATCATCCGGGCAACGGAAGCAGAGGTATCGGCGGGATTATCGGGCAAAATCGTGGTACCAGATTGTTGATTCAAGCTACGTACAACTCTGGACAAATATCCAACGGTGGTGCTGGTGGTAATGGTTGGAGACTGGGTGGATTTATTGGTCGTCAAAGAAGCGGGACAGTAGTTATTGATGGCTTTTATAATATCGGTCCGATTACATCTAACACCGCCAATCGCGGTTCTGGTGTTGTCGGCAGACGTACTGGTGGTAGCGTAACTATACGTAACGGTTTTGTTGCGGCGCACTCGCACGGAGTACAAGTTTACAGGTCACATAATGACGCTAACAATCGCAGTGGCGGAGTACGTGTAGCTAATGCGAGTTTCTCTAATGTTTACATTGTGAATACTGTTGGTGCTCCTTCAGGAACAACCAACATAAATAGATTACAAACGAATCGTACAGGCATCGTGTTGATTGATGCTGACATACTGACACTTGGTATTCTACCGGGTGTTTCCGGTGGTCCATGGCGTGTTGGTATCGATGGACAAGAAGACTATCAAAGCACGTTGCCATACTTTGCTTGGCAAGTGCAGGGGATGACATCCAGCGGATTGTCACCACAATTTTTCAATGAAATTACCCCTAATGCTCTTAATAGTCCTGCAACACCGGCGACAGGGAGTACTACTCTTGCAGTTAGCGGTGTGTTTAATCAATGGCAAACAAGACAGTTCGCTCCAAACTTCGCTCCTGGGTGGAGTGCGACGGGGAACAATAGTCGTCCCACGGCTACAGGTATAAACTTCAACGTAACGGCTCCACACGTAAATAGCAGACTGACTTGGGGATTGATAAGCCTGAGGGGAGTTGTTGGTTTTGGTGCAATTCCAGAGGATACATTTATTATAACTCTGGTTGATGAAGTGGATGGCGAAGTTATTGGACACGCTACCATTTCACAGCCAAGCGGACTATCTGCGGCGAATACAATTCACAACGATGGTGGTATTTTGCTTGCAAGAACCGCAAATATTACCCCGGGCATGACGTTTAATGCTTCTGCTCTTGGTTATGTGCCACAGACCGGGCTACAAATAACAGACGAACATTTTGCGGCCGGTCGTATGGTAGTGCCGATGGAGCGCACTCTTATCGACAGACCTATCAATATCATTGTACGCAATGGCTCGTTTGAACTTCCCGAAGATTCGGATGCTGACCAGCCAAACATAACTGATGCGTCTTCTTTGGCACATTTAGGTACACCTAACACAACTCGTGGCGGAAGTGGAAATCTTAGACACTTCTTCTTCCCGGCGAACACAGTAACTATCGGCGACTTGATGGAGATTGGTGCGCCCGGTTTTGACTGGTTGGATTACCTTTTCTCTTTGCGTGACGCATATGACATAAATGCGGCTACGATACGAGTGGATGTTGAGCTTGAGGACAATCGAATCACACATAATGTACCTGTACGTATTTATGGCGAGGTATTTAACCCCGTAACCGAAGAATACGAACTTGAAATGCTTTCTGGTGTGACACTAACGGCGACAAACCCGCCAATAGTCAACGAACATGCTGCGCTGGGTGTGACCGGCACGAACCCGTTTATTTTGGCAAACGGTACACTGCATACAATTTTGACAGTAAATGCCCCAGGATTTATTGGTGGTGACTTTGTTGCGGGAGATTATTACAACGAATTTGTACCTGCTGAAGATGGTGAAGATGCTATTCCTGCACATATTGCCATTGTTCTCGAGCGTATGCCAGAGTTCACGGTTAATGTTGTGGAGCAATTTACCACGGCAACCGGTGCGACCGCTTATCGTTTGATTCCCAATGCAATATTGCAAATCGGAACAAATCCAATTGCTGGCAGTGGTGGTGCTTTCACTGTTGCTACGCCGCTTGGGACCGAAGTAACGGCATCTGCAATCGGATTTGCTAACGGCACACATACATTTGTCGAAAGCGACTTGGACGAAGTGGTTCAAATTGTTTTGACAAGAGTAGCTCCTCCGGCTGGCACAATCAACGGATTTGTTCGCGAAAGCGACCGCGTAACGATTATAGCAGGTGCGGCAGTTGGGTTGTTGAACGCAAGCAATCAAGTGGTTGCTACTACAACAGCTGATGCTAATGGCTTCTTCGTTTTTGCCGGACTTACCGCTGGAACATATCGCGTGATTGCTTCTGCGACCGGCTTTAATACAGGGGTTTCTGTAGTTGACCCAATTGTGTTGACGGCGGCGGCTGGTGTTCGTGCCGATGTATATTTAGAAGCAGAAGATGCTGCTAATCCAAATCAATACTTGTTGCTGGTTGATGTTGTTCGTGAAAACGGAACACGTATCAATGACGCGACAGTAACGTTTAATGGTGACACAATTACACGTGGTACGACTACGTGGAATAGATATTTGACAGCTCCAACAGCGGGAGCGGTTCGTGCGACCATGGCTAACTATAGAACAGCCGAAAGAAATGTTCAAGTTAGTGATTTCCACGCTATGTTGAGATTCCACGCAGTTACTTTGACTATGGAGGGCTTCACCCTACAACCCGGCCAAGGTGGCATCTTCGGTGTGGTGACACGCCAAGCAGACGGCGCGCCAATCGCCGGTGCGACAGTAATCGCAGTAAACGCGGCAGGAGCAGAGG
>Ga0209755_10002953_pt1 | contig 22130 bp, 23 predicted proteins | sample TergutCo191P1_FD_187301 | JGI IMG/M metagenome (GOLD analysis project Ga0209755, IMG submission 187301) | Cornitermes sp. P1 segment gut microbial communities from Petit-Saut dam, French Guiana - Co191P1 (SPAdes) (version 2) | ecosystem: Host-associated > Arthropoda: Insects > Digestive system... | reverse complement strand
TGGTTGAAATGAAAAACGTTCGACAAAAGATGCTTGCTTACCGGAAAATCGCTTTGGACGTTGGCATTACCGAACGAAACGTGCGTGAAAATATCAAAAAATTGGTTGAACAAGGTTATCTTGTTCCCAATGAAAATTGGTACGCACTGAATTTGGATTGCGAATTTATCAAATACGTCGTGAAAGATGCTCAATCGCACGGTCAAGACGACGTTGATTTTGAAAATCAAACGGTTGTAGCCGAACCTGTGTTCGTTTACAAGACAAAGGCTAAATATCGCATAGAACTTGACCCAGAAACGCTTGAGAAATTTACAGAAACTTTTGGCGATGATGCAGCGCCAGCAATATACTTTTTCAAAAAAGAAATTCTGAAAAGATGTTGATTTTTGGATGCGTCTTATCCAGTAGCTATCCCACTCTTATCTTTCGCCGAGGATGTTTCGTCAAAAGAATTTCCTTCTGTTTTTCGGTGTTGACGTGAGTATAAATTTGCGTTGTTGTTATGGAACTATGCCCCAAAAGAGTTTGGATATATTTCAAATCGACACTCTCCTCCAAAAGCAGCGTAGCAAAGGTGTGGCGGAATGTGTGAGGTGTGATATGTTTATTGATTTTAGATTGTTTGATGTGATTTTTAATCATAATTCTCACGGATTGGGTGGATAAATTATTTCCAAGTCGATTGATAAAAAAAGGTTGGTCGAATTGCAGTTGTTTTGAAAAAAGATTGATGTAATTTTGTAACGCATGAATGGTTTCTTGTTGGCAGATTTGAATCATCCGTTCTTTACTCCCTTTTCCGAAAATTTTTATGATGCCTTGTTTCAAATCAACATCATTAAGCCGCAAATGACACAGCTCCGAAACCCGCATTCCCGTAGCAAATAGCAACTCTACAACGGCAATATCTCTGACCATTGATTTGTATTTATACTTTTCTTTGTCGATGTTGTTTAGCGATTGATAAAGCGTATTTAGAATTTGCCGAACCTCGTCGATGTTCATAACTGTTGGTAAAATAAATGCATCTTTCAAGCGAATTTTCAAGCGACGAAACGGGCTGTAAAAATCATCGTTTTCATACTCCAAATAGTTGAACATCGCTTTCAAGCAAGCCATTTTTCGTTTGATGGTTTTCGTTTTGAATGACGACAATTCTTGAAGGTATTTTTTCAGAATAACTTTGTCGATTTTTTGCACATCCTTACGGGCATCCTCGCTTACAACGAAATTCAAAAACTGTTTCAAATCCGTTGTGTACGCCTCTATAGTTTTAGCGTTTAGGTTTTTTTCAAATTGACAATGTGTCAAAAACTCACTGATAGTTGTTTGTAGTGTCATAGTTTTATTTTTTTTGTTGTGCAAAATTACGAATATCTTGCTAACCAACAACCGATAATAAAGAATTATCACTATTTAAACGAGATACTAAAATGAAAGGCAAACTTATTTTTTTGTTCGGAATAGATGGGAGTGGGAAATCTACTATCTTAAAAATGTTAGAGAAAAAAGATATAAGGGATGTTATATTTACATCTTGTATGACAAACGCAGTTTTTGAAGAAGAACTGTTTGAAGCTGAAGATAAGTTGAGTTTTTCAAGAAAAGACTATTTTACACATGAATTCAAGTATGTCCTTCATGTGAACAGCATAATTTATAAGATGTTTAATGTTATATTGCCTATTCTAAACAATGGCAAGAACGTTGTTTTAGATAGATATATCCCTTGTGCAAAATTGTACGGTGACCTTTTTCTTGAGCCTACATATAGATGTGTATCAAGGGCGTTGGAATGCTTGCCGCCCCCTGATCTCGGCATTTACTTTGATGTGGAAATTAAAGTAGCTTTGCGTCGGCTTGATGCAAGAAGCAAAGTAACAGGAAAACTACCGCACTTTAGTGAGAGCGAAAAATCACTTCGCATGAAAAAAGCGGGATATGAAGCCATGCTTATCGATGAAAAGTATCCCATTATAAAAATAGACGCCAATCAAGAAATCGACAGCGTTTATGCAGCAGTTTTGAGCGCGTTAAACGAAAAGTGTTTGCTTACATAATACCGCAAGGAGGAAATATGGAAAAATCATCAAAAAAACTGTTTATATGTTTTTCTGCTAAGGATCGTTATGCCGTAGTGCAACCCATTGTTTATCATTTGAAAAATTATGGTATAGATATTTGGTATGATAGATATGAATTGTTAATGGGAGATGATCGCATAGAAAAAAACATCAAAGATGCTGCTATAGGCTGCAAATACGCGTTAATAATTTTATCCAAAAACACCATTAATTCGCCACTTGCAATAGAAGAAATAAACATAATTGAATCCAGACACCGCAACAACGATGTTGTTGTTTTCCCTGTTTTGTATGAACTGGCTCCATCTGACATCCCTCAAGAGTTCGGTTGGTTTCGCAATTTAGTTTTTAAGGAAACTAATCGTAGTTCGGGGACATTAGAAGTATGTAATCATATAGCATGTAAAATTACCTCTGACTTTTTGAGCGAATGTCGGTATAAAAATATTACAGATATTGCAACCGATAATTTGAAACTTTTACCACACCAAATAACATTTTTGTTGGATAAGTACATGAGAATTGATAGTGCAAATCTTAATAGTAGGGTTGCTTTGCTTTATGCTACATACGTTATTATTGTTAACTCTGAAAATTTTATTGCGGGCGTTTTTTCAGTGCTACCTACTAAAATATTTGAAAAGATGTTTTCTGAAACACAACTGAATTTGCTAATAGATTATAGAGAGCTATGGTTGCTCGAAAACGCAATGTGCATATTAATCGAACACTATATATCTTGCACAGAATCTAAAATATGAACAATTATTTTAGCAATCTCATCTGTGTTTGTTTCATAGTTAAGCAGGTCGATAGTTTTTTCTAAATAAGGGAACTTTGTTAAATTATTCTTTACTTCATTCCATATTACTTCGGATCTCATTCCGGGGTATGAAATTGGTATAATATTTTTGTGATTTTTCATCGCAATTTCAAACTCTTCTTTAACTCCACTATGGGGATTTGGCGAATTTTCATCATAACTGCCGAAAACAAATATTATTGAACCGCACTTGCTAAGGGATTCTTCTCGCATCCGTGTTTTGTCTGCAAGTGACTCTTCTCCCAAACCAACAAAAGGCTTAACTATCAGGTGCTTTTCTATATCTCTCACACCTTTTTTTGCAAGATGTTCATTAGCATATCCAATAAGGTGGGTTCCAAAACGCCTGCCAATACCATTCACGATGCGATAATCATTATCTAAAAGATGCGATGATAAACTGAAGGAGAGGTTGTGCGAATACTCTTCAACCTCTTGATCGTAGGTGCGAAATGCCCCTGAAATAAAAACTCTTTTATTACGTATTCTTTTGTTCAACTCACTCAAAACCAAAGGGACTTCAGCATAATCATCAACGAGAAGTACGCGAATATGGTATCTACGCTCTATATCATCTATAAAATGAGTAAAATAGGGATTGTTTGGCTCTTTTTTCATTATTGTATAGTGGTACGGTGTCGCATCACCTAAATGTCTTGTGATTTCACTTAGACATTCCATAACCAAATGATCTGTAAAGCTGTATCCGACAAATAAAAATGTGCTAGATATCAGCTCTCTCTTAAAAAACAGCAACATCATACGATGGCTGTCTGAATAATTCTCGTAGTCCCCTTTAGTGGCAACGATGCCACTAAGGTGAGTCACATCTCCATTCATTTTGAAGATGTTTATACGTTTATTAAGCTCTATATTAGAGAGGTCTGAGTCTTTAAACACCTTATTCGTTAAAATGTTACGACTATTGTAATTAAGCTCTAAAGCATTATCAAAATTCGTTGTCCAAACGTTTGAAAAACCGATGTCTATGAGTTCGTCAATTAGTGGGCTCTGAAAATTATTTATGTTAATAGTTTCATTGATTCGTTTTCGAAGTTCAGCGTGACCAAATTTATTGGAGTAATATTGTGCAAACTGGTATAGATTTGTTGTTTCATCTATTGTTGTTCCAAGATCCTTTGCAAGTGGTTTGAATAGATTGTACCATGATGGATATCCAGCATCAGCTGAGGCTCCAGCACCAACAAAGAGAGAGATTCTTTCATCTAATGCTTGGCGTGTAAATTGCTTAAGGAATTGTTCTTTGTTTAGTGGCATATCATTTCTATTTTCTACATCAAATTTTAATTCTTACATTATTTAATTCTATATCATGAGCGGATTCAAATGGAAGTGTAATTTCGTTAAAAACGAGTTCGAATAGTGATAATTCTTTATTATCGGTTGTTCATATTATTCAACAACAAAGATACTGATTTTTTTTGAATTTTCAAAATTTTGTAGCGTACGTAACCTACAACGATGAAATTAGTTTTGCGTTGCCTGTCTTTATAGCTGCAATGATATCATGAATATCACGGGCTTTTTCGGACAATATAATACCACCCGAACCACATTGGCTCACACTATGTGCATCGCTACCCGACTGCATGGGGATTCCATGCTTCTTGGCAAAGGCGTATGCCTTCAAATTAACGTCCTTCGAACGCTCTCCATTGTAAGCTTCGATACCATCCATTAACGCTGGATCGACAGGCTGCGGTCGCACTATCCAAGAGCCATTACGAAACGGGTGTGCTTGTGCCAAATACCCACCGTGTCGGCGTATCAATGCACTATATTCTGCTACATTTAAAGCATCCATTCCCGGATGTGCATACAAAAATGCCTCGTCCAACCCATAAGTCAAAAACTCCGCTCCCTGCACGTTGTATTCCCATCCAAAAAATACATCTAAGCCAATAGCATCCCCCTCCAATTTAGCCGCCTCATATCCCGACAAGAGAAATGCCACTTTTTCGTCCCAAGTCATCTTACGATTACCGCCAAAATTCCCATTAAAAAAATGGTCGGTAATAATAATTCCTGCATACCCAAGTTGCTTGTACGCTCGAACCATCACCTCCGGCGTATCTATGGCGCAAGCACTTACAGGTGCGGTATGACAGTGGGTTTCGTATAGGTACATAGCGGACTCTTTGTTATAATTTTTCTATCAACTTTCGCTTCACAACCTCATAGGCTTTTTGTGGATCGTATTCCACTTCTGGTCGGAGTAAACCGATCATATCGTCCAAAAAATCTTTTGTGTTGAAAACTTACATAACCTCTTTCCTTATTGTGTTTCCGATAGCATACAACGGATAAACCCTGATTTTATCGTACTGTGAAAAATTTTCGAGTGATGTGCGAATGCCGTATGCAGATCGTTTTTCATTGAGAAAGATGTTCATGCTTTGCATCTTACCGCGTGTTCCAGACTTTACTTCAATGGGAATAATATTCTCGCCTTTCTGAATAACATAGTCTATTTCGGCACTACTTTGAGGTTTTTCCTTTGTCCAATAATGCAAGTTTATAGGCATATAATGTGGCGAGGATTTCAGCAATTCCAACCCAACAAATTGTTCAGCGATAGAACCTTTATTGATAACATCAAAATCGTTAGATGCAAGCAAATCCGCTATCTCAAGCCCCAAAACTCTTTGAAAAATTCCAGTATCAAGCAATAAGTGTTTTTGCTTTTTGTAGTTGGCCTCTGCACCCAAAGGTATGCCATTTGCAGACGTACAAGTAACAGGAATAATCAGTCCTGCTTTTTGTAAGAGGTCTAAGCCTTCTTTCGCTTGTCTATACTGCAACGTCTCCACTTTGGAATAGTTAAATTTTCCCCCTGATTGTTTGACAACGGCTTCAAATACCGTTTCGATTCTTGACTCAGGTACACGTTGTTTGTACTTTGAGAAATCGGACTTTAAGTCCACAATCAAATTACTCAACTCCTTTTGTGCCATAAGGGTGTCCTTATTTTGTACATACTCAGCTACAACGACAGGCATTCCCCCCAAGACAAGAAACTTTTTCAGTAAGGCTATACAACTTTCGTGAAAGGGTGGAAACAACGGTTTCTCAGGCGATGACTTACACACTTCGTCCCACAAACGCTCCTCACCACAGGCCAACATAAATTCCTGAAATGAAAAAGGATACATATACATTGACGAAATACGCCCAACACCAAATGACGGTAATTCTTCCAGTGCAAATTCAAGTAATGAGCCAGCTGCAACAACGTGTAGCTCAGGGTAGTCTTCGTAAAAGAAACGCAATGCGGAAATAGCACGAGGACACGACTGTATTTCGTCTAAGAACAACAGTGTCTGACCTGGAATAATTGGTTTTTTGTATCGAATGGAAATTTGGTCACAAATCTCTCTTACATCAAAATCGCCATCGAAATAGCTACGAACAGCGGAGTCTTTCTCGAAATTAATTTCTACAAAATGTTCAAAATTCTCGGCTAATTTTCTAACGGACGATGATTTTCCGATTTGTCTTGCACCTCGAAGTAAAAGCGTCTTACGCTTCTTTCCCTTGCTCCATTCGAGCAAATCGTTGTCTATTAGTCTTTTTATGTACATTTTGTAGAATTTTAAGGGCAAATACACCTCGTTTTTGCAATATTATAAGGGCAAAGATGTCGTATTTTTGCAGTTTTATAAAGGCAAAGTTACGTTTTTTTTTTGAAAAAACCAAATTAAGATTTTGTTGTTGTTGATATTTTTGAATTTCAGTCGCAGAATATCGTTGAAATTAACACCATTGCAGAGGTATGAAAATAGCCACAAATCTTTGTATTTGGAAATGGTTGGGTCGGCTGTATTTTCATATTGAAACAAAACTTATTTTGTTTTTTCTATTATATAGTCTCTGTCTTCCCTCTTTTTTGTGGGACTCTGACTACATGTCAGAACCCCACAAAAAGGCCAGAAGACCACCTGACCCCTTCAATAGGCATTCAATAGGCGTAAAAATCACACCCTTGCAAATAGTTGTTAATCAGCAAGAAAACTCGATCGTCTTTTTCCTGTTAATCAGAGGGTCCTTGGTTCAAGTCCAAGAGGGGGAGCAAGACGAAAAGCCGCACAGACAAAGAGTTTGAGCGGTTTTTTGCTTTAAATGTCGATAACTTTTTTTGGCAAATATCACATAATTTTTGTACCTTTGTGATGAAATGTTCCTAAATTGTTCCTAAAAAAATCACGACATCATGCCAACATTCAAACCTATCGTAGAACCACACTACAAGCGGAAAGACGGAACGTATAACATCCGTATTCGAGTAACACACAATAGGCAAAAATCCTATATTTCGACACCTTGGTACGTTAGCAAGCAAGATTTGCGTGGCAACTTTGAAATCAAAACCACTCAATACAAAGATTTAGTGGAAGATAAAGTTCGAGAGTGTCGGAAAATTTGTGACAAGATTCCAAGTGTCGAATCGCTTTCTCTGTCGGAATTGGTTGATAAACTCAAAAATTATCAAGATGAAAATTCGTTCCGTTTGAATTTTATCGAATATCTGACAAGCGAAAATGAAACTCTAAAAAAACAAGGCAGAGGCAAAACCGCCACAATGCGAAAGACAGTTGCAAACTCGCTAAAATCATTTGCCGGATCGGATTCGCTTGATGTAAATAGATTGACCTCAAAATTTGTTCAGGAATACATTGAGTTTCTCAAAGGGGACGATGAAAAACATTCTCGCAAATGCTCGTCGTATCCAAGTTATATTCGGAAAGCATTGAACGATTTGATCGAGAAATATAATGACGAAGAAAACGGAATAAAACTTATTTCCGTAAATCCATTCACAAAAGTCAAGCTCGCCAAACCGCCTGCAACCAAAAAACGAGCCTTGTCCGTTGAAGAAATTCAGCACATCATCAACTTCAACAAATTCGAAACAAAAAGAGAAGAGTTGGCTCGTGATGTGTTTCTGCTTTCGTTCATGCTCGTTGGAATGAATGCCATAGATTTGTACACCTGCACGAACTACTCAAAAAACATCATCACATACAACCGACAGAAAGTCGAAAGTCGCAGAGATGACGACGGAATGATGAAAGTAAGAGTTGAGCCGGAAGCCGCGCAACTTGTTAAAAAATACAAAAATCAAAATTCTTCAAAAAAAGAAGTATTTAATTTTTGCAATTTGTACGCCGATAGCCAGTATTTCAACAAGGCTCTGAATAAGGGATTGAAGACTACCGAAAAAATTGAGGAGGCAGAAACGAAAGGCAAAAAAGACAACGAGCAAAAAGAAAAACCCAAGTTCGGAGTTGAGAATTTACAATTCTATGCCGCACGTCATTCGTGGGCTACGATTGCTCGAAACATCGCAAAAATTGATAAATACACCGTTCACGAGGCTCTCAACCATGTTGATAAAGCTATGAAAACAACCGATATTTATATTGACAGAGATTTTTCGCCAGTGTGGGAAGCTAATCGGAAGGTGTTGGATTTGTTTGATTGGAAAAATTTGTAACCCCTTAAAACTATAGAGATGAAAGGATGTGTTTGTTTTTTGTAGTTAGTTGAGAAATTTCTTCCCTTTTTCCGTCGTTACATATTTCTGATTTTTACTTTTCGGTTTATCTGGCAAAGTCATTGCCAATAAGCCTTTTTCAAGCAAAGGCACTATGTGACGTTCGTAGTTTTTTGTTTGCGAACTAATACCTAATGAACCTTCCATTATTTCCGTGCGACTTTTAGGAGTTGTTGCAAAAGCAAGTATCTTTTTATCATAGTTACCATCATGGTTACTATCATAGTTACTGTCATAGTTGCTATCATGGTTACTACTGTTGATATTCTGGTTGTTATCTTGGACACTATCCCCCTTTTCAGATCGCCAAAGAATAGCCGAAAAGTTCGAGTCTTGTGTAAACTCCGGCTTTTTTAAACCCATTTCAACACACTGTTCAATCATATCGCTGATTCCGGTACCTGCTTTTTCGATATCGCCGGACAAATACAACGGATTAGCGATAAGCGGATTGTGTGGGATGGAATTGTGTGGCAAAAACAATTTCTCAATTGTCATGCCTTGTGGCAAAACGCCCGGATTCCAAACTTCCAAACGGTTTCTAAAAAGCATAACCTGTACACTTCCGTTGCTCGTATAATCACGATGTGCAATCGCATTGACAATTGCTTCGGTTACGGCTTGAAGTGGCAACTCATACTTTGTGTCGACCGACACGCCAGTACTTCGATCACTAACCCAAATATCAATCCGCGACATCACAAACGAAACCGCCTGCTCAATCAATTCAAACAAATCGCCGGTATAAATATGATAAACCGGAACTGGCTTAACCGCCTCATTTCCGTAGAATTGAATGCACTTAACTTCCGAGCTGATGAAAAAACGCTGTGGTTTTTTGCCAAACAACAAAATCGCAGCATTGGTTACTCGCCCTTGCGAATCCAACAAATTCAAATGTGTCAGCAATTGTTCGGGCGATAGGTTTTCGCTGAGTTTGGAATTGCGTTTAATTCTTGCTTTCCGAATAAATGTTGTGATTTTTTCGGGATCAATATCGTCAAGCGTAGTGTGTGGATGATGCGATGCGTCGAAAGGCAAGAGCCGCAGCAATTCTTTTTCTTCCAAATACCGCACCAAAGAAGCGTAAACGGCACTTTGCAATTCTTCGTAATTTTCGAAAGACTTGCGAACGACAACTTGCTCAACTTTCTTGATAAATGCCGTTTCCCGATGATCTCGCTCAACATTGTCGGGCAATGTTTTGATGAAGCAAATTCGGTACTTGTGCTTGGCTGTGGCTTCGTCAAATTCTTTTTCGGTGGGCGAACCTCATTTTCGGAAACAAAGCCGTAGGACTGCCCCAAAATAGCCAAATAGATGTCGCAGTTACTCACTTCCGACAAGTAGGCTTGTTGTGCCGTCAAATCAATTGCTGGAAGTTCCTCGAAAAGAAACGGCTCAAAAAACTTTCCAAGCAATGCATCGTATCGGATATAATCGCAAAGCTGTTTGCGTTCGTTGGCAAATTCTTTTTGTACGCTACTTATAAAAATTCGTTTTCGTGACATAGTTAGATATTGTTTTGCAAAGGTACGGAATTATTTTGCCTTAATCGGCTCGGTAAGGTTTATTTTTTTTATTAAATATTCTAACTTTAGATGACCATAATTACTCCGATGAATATCATAAAAACAACGGGCTAAACTTTCACCAAAGCCTTTATCTTCAAACTTTGATTTGATAGGGCTAGAAAGCGTATTGGCAAAGGATTCTACTACATACAAGCCTTCTCTATCTCTAAGATCTTCTTGATTGTTATTATAAAACCAAATTAACATAGCTTCTATGAACAACATATTAGAGCTGTTAAAACCTTCCTCCTCTAAATGGGTTATTTCAAAAAACAGATCACTTAGTTTTTGTAAAGATAATTCATTTCTTTCTATTTTTTGGAAAATTTCATTTTGCATTACTTTGAGATAGATTAACATAAAAAGCAAGTGAGCGAAAGTATACTGCTTGCTATTAAAGGAACATAAAATTAATCTTGTCAGAGCGAAAACCCTTTCCTGCTGTCTTAAGGTCGCATTTGACTTAATAAATAGAGTATCTGCCATTTTTAGCAACAAATGACCGTCTTCGCGAATTTCGTAAGATGACATTCTCTCTGGCAATGAAAAAAAATCACAGAGTTCGTAGTATTCATATAGATACCTATTGAACTCTTTAATTTTAGGTTCAGTTATCGAATATTCTAAATCTATAAACCTGCGTAAATACTCGTTGCTGTCAATCAAATCACTCCCATAAAAACCTTTTACAGAACTCGCCAAATGCTTTTTATCAATGGACAACACAAAAACAATTCCTGGAACGGAAAAGAAATGCTTAATCTGCTCTAACACTTCAACTGCGTAGGTCGGACGACATCTATCTAGCTCGTCAATTATGAAAACCAAAGGTTTTGTGTTTCCTGCTTGCTTCACAAACTTTTCTAACTCAACTCGAAATTCAGCAATTGTTTTCTTTTTTGAAGAGTATTCTTTGATGCTTTCTTCTAAAATTTTAGTCGATGCTTTGGCTGTGTTTTTAATGGTTTCAGAGATAACTTCAGAGTCAATGTACTTGTTGACAACAGCCTTTAACAAAGCAGGAGCTACATTTTTTAACAAGACAGCTCCTTTTTCAAGTATCGGCTTAAAATCTTCCTTGTTTTTTGTGTTGCTCAAAGTTTCCAGCTCCGACATTATAGCAATTAAGGGATTGCTGTCAAAGTCATTCTCCCAAGCATTGAAATAAATCGTTTGAAACCCTTCATTTTTCAGGTGCTGTTGCCACATCTTCACAAAGGTTGTTTTCCCTGTTCCCCATTCGTTATTGATAGCCAAAACAAAACCATCTGCATAAGTATTAACGATGTCAGTTAAAATTCTTGCGTAAGGCTCTCGCTCCAATTTGCATTCAGTAAAAGGATTGTCGGCATTGGGTATTATTTCGTGGTGTTTTATTTTCATTAGGCTTCTTATTTTGCTTTGCAAAGGTACGGAATCATTTTTGAGAACGCATTGTTCTAACGTATTCAATAAAATTTTTAGACTGACTTTTGTTGTCATTCCATTGTGGCATACGATGCGATGCTTGAAAATTTACCAATTTTTCAAAGCCAATATGGCTTATTCTATCTATGTTTACTTGTGTGTCGTAATAATTTGCATACTCCTCGTAGTAAAATGTCTTTATAAAATGTATTGATTCACTGTTAAAAATTTCACTTAAAATCAAATTGTCAGATAAACCGCAAGAATGTCCTAATATGAAAACATTAACATCTTGCTCAAAGCGAAGAGTGCCAGAAACAGGCTTTTTACGAGGTGTTAAAAAATCATTCAGTATCCGTTCATTTTTCGTCCTTTTGTACAAGTGTTTTTTTACGTTTTTAAGAAACTCATTATTGTTTTGAGATAACAATTTGTCGATTTCGTCTTCGGTTGCAGCGTAACCAAATATCATTGGATTTTCTTCATCTTCTAACTTCCCATGTATATACACCATCGGGCATTTTATTACACCATTGTATAAATTCTCGACAGTTCTTGTATAGTTGAAGTTTACTATCAAGTTGCGAGCTTGAGAATTTGGCAAACTGGAAAATGATTTGAAAAAATGTTCGTAACTATCTATTTTTTTGACATCCGTTTCTTGTTCTATCAAATGATTGGATAGATATTTTTTTACAATTTCAAAATCGTTGTGCATTAGTGACAGATCATGTTGTGTGTCGCAATAACGCATTAACTCTTCAAAATAGCTATACTCGATATCATACCAATTATTTTTGTCAGCAAAATAAAGTAGGTATTCTACAAACTTGTTGGTAATGTTGGGCATATTAGTACCACTCAATAAACGCTTGCGATGACGATGTGGAGAAGTTTTGTCAGGCTTGATAAAAGATACAGCTCTTCTCAGTGCACTCTTTAATCCACTCAAATCTTTTTGAGAGCAACTGCCCAAAATATCCGGACAAAACCTTTTGTCCGCAAAATATTTACCAAACAGATCCTCTATAAATTCATTATAACTAGTCCTCATATTATGAGCTCTGTCAAAGCCGTTTCCGATTATTATTAAGTTTTTCATATCAAATCTTTTTTATCAACTAACTATTCCTTTTCTTTGTAAAGTTTGATATTGATTAGCACTTCGAAATCTAATGGAAGCACATCCTCTCAGAATTTCAACACAAATATCATACATTGGCTTTGCTATCCTATCATTTAATAGTTGGAAACAGATATCTGAAAAAATATCATAATTTCCAAACCCTCCATAGCCTGTAGCATTCACATATTCTTCGCTAATATTTTGCAACACCGCTTGTTGATCTTCAAGAGGCATTTGTTTGATTATACTCGCAAAATTATTAAGCCTTAATTCAACTATCGTATAAGCAATTTCGCCCGAATTGGTTAGATCCATTATTCGTTTGTGTGTATCAGAATTCAAAACTCCATTTTTTATGTCTTCTATAATCGACAGCTCATTGACATGAGCATCTAAGTTTTGGATTAAGTTTGTAATATCAGCACACATAAACCCCATATCGACATAACGCATTGATTTATTCCTGTTAGTTGCTTTGTTGATAATGAAGCTTATGTCATCGCCCATTTTATAACCATCATAAGATACAACATACTCAAATATTTTTCCGACAGAATACATATCGCTATGTTTATCGTAATTCTTCAAATTGCCCAAATCAAGAGGGTCCAAAAAATAGTGTGCGTTTTTAGGAGTGCTTGACGTCTTCAAACTTCTGATTATGCTTAAATCTTTGCTTAATCCAAAATCAGATAGTAAAAACGCCTCTCCTTTTTTTAAGATATTGCCTAAATGCAAATCTCTATGAATTATATTTTTTTTATGAGCTTCATATAGTGCTGTCGCAATTTGCAGTATTATCGACAATTTTTCATGCAAAGAAATTTCTACGGTTTCTTTTAGATAGTCGCTGATGTTTTTTTCGCAGGCTTCCATTAAGTATGAGTGTTCCGTCTCATCATAACTAATTACCTTCAAAACACCAGGAACATCATTCAATTTTTGCATATTTTCAAATTCATACTTAAAGCGTTTCTGCTGTTGTTCGTCATTTTGATATCGTTTTAGAAGTTGTTTTTTGTAGATTGTGTTTGACATTTTTGCTACACAACAATACGCTCCTTCTCCGATTATTGTATTATCAGCAATTCTAATTTCATCATCGTCAAGAATAATCTCATATCCATTTCGTTTTAGAAAACTCATTATTTTTTCTTTAGGGTCGTTTGCGTGGTTTAATGTGGATTTTTGGAGCAACAAAATCAAGGCTTCTAAAAAAGTCATTATTTGCTCCTCTGTAAACCCCGAGAATTGAACGCTCAACATTTTGTCTTCATTGAACTCGCAATTTGCCTTATTCGCAAAATAATCGTAAACGTCTAGATAATCTTTTGAAAGGGTAGAGTTTTCAAAAAACCAATCAAAAACTAAGCCGTGATAATTCCATCCTGTTTCAGTGGTTTTAGGTTCAATAAAGATTCTGTCGATATATTCCAGCAGTCGATTGGTATTTTTTTTTGTTAACATTTTTTTGCAATTTTTTGTTTCAAAATTTTTTATTTGTCAAACACACCACCAACCTCAGCCAGCAGCACTAATATCAAATTGAATTATTATGTATTAGCTGAAAATAGCATTATACAAATCGTGATTGTATTGCTCAATGCTATTCAAATGCTTTTTGCCAATAGCAACATTTATATCGAAAATAAGGTCTATACTGCTGTCTGTGTTTTTGTCGCTCAAACTAACAAAATTATCATCGTAAGTAAACCAATATTGCTTTATTCCTTTTCTTGACGCTATTGATATTTTGTTGTGTGATAAACCGTCAATAAGAATGAGATTTTTCCAAGTGTCTATCAGCGCAATCTGATTTATTTCCTTTATCTCAGAGAATTCAATAATATGATGCAACTCGAATCCTGGGTAATTGTTTTTAGTCACACCATGTTCTGTAAAGTATTTTGTTTTTTCTTGGTTAGAGCGTAATATCTTTTCGATTTCAATTTCATCCCCACTCACGGTCACTTTTGCTCTCATACTTAATTTTTCACTTTTTTCGTCATACTCAAACCAAAGTCCCTCTTTAATCATATGAACAAACTGATCAAGTTTATTTTCCCAATTATGAAAATCTCGCTTGTCAGTTTTTGTACCATCAAATTTTTGTGGAACTAACTCTCTTGATAGTGTTGAAAGCAAGGATTCAATTTTCCCTTTTCCGAGACTTCTAAAGCAATTTATCAACTCAATGGCTTTTGCCTCGTTGATTGAGAATTCAAACTCACTTCCAATAGCAGAAACAATAAGCATTATTTCATATTTGTGCAAATGTTGAAAGTTGGCATTCGCAAGAATGGAAACCATATAGTCAATCCATTTATGAAAAATGCGATTGATAGCTCCAGAGTATATTATTTTTGAATTAATTTCACTTGCTGCAAGTAGTTCTTTGCCAAGACTTGATACATATACATGAGAAATACTTCTGCCTCTTTTTTCGCGGACTAAAAAGCCCATCGTAGCGAAGTCTGGGAAAAGGTTTTTCTTGATAGTGTTTTCTGAATTTCCTTTCCCAAACTCTTGAGCGTATGATTTTGAAAAATCAATGTAATCCTGATAACCGCTTGGAAACGTCCCACTGTCACCTGGTGGAATAGCCAAGTAGTTATCGTAATTGTTTATAATCTCTGACAGTAAGAACTTTACCTCCCTCAGTGTATAGCGGTTATGCTGGGCAGTCGCACCCCCACGATAGTTATCAGATTTTATTCGTCTGTAAAGGAAATCTAAAAAGTCATTTTTTGCATCTAATGTATCAAATGCCTTTTTTATCTCTTGGTAGATGTGTGCGTTCATTTTAGTCTTTTGTTTGAGAGTTCTACAAATTCTTTATTTTTGTCTGCACAAATGAAATTGCGATTAAGTTTCTGGGCTACAAGTGCTGTAGTACCACTACCAACAAAGCAATCCAACACCAAGTCATTTTCATTGGAACTTGCTTTGATAATCCGCTCTATAAGATCCGTTGGTTTAGGTGTTAGATGTTCAAGCTTTTGGACCTTTCCATTTACTTTTGTTTTGTGCCTTTCACTCGAAAAGTGCCAAACTTCACCACAAAGTCGTCCGTTGGGGTTTGGAAACCAACGTTTCCCATTTTTTATTATTCCTTTTTCTGCTGCATGAGCTATTCTATCAGTTGATTCATACGGTACACGAATTTCATCAGAATTAAAAATATGTTTGTTTGACTTTGTGAAAAACAAAATAGTTTCTTGTCCATTACTATATTTGCGTTTTGACGCTCCCAGCCCATCTCGTTTATCCCATGTAATCCAATTTTGAAAAACCATTCCTTTTGAAACCAAGTGCTGTAAAATAAAAGCTGAATTATAGGGAGTATTAAAAATGTACAACCCTCCTGTTTCTTTTAGTTTTGGAAGTAATGCGTCAAGCCAACCAAACGTAAACTCAAAAAACTTTTCCTCTGAAACAAATGTGTCCCAATCCGCCTTCTTCATATTGTACGGAGGATCCAGAACTGCCAAGTCAACGGAGTTTTGATCTATTTTTGACAAAAACTCAAAGCAGTCCATATTGTATATCTTGTTATATTCCATCTTTGTTGAATAAGCCATCTTGAAGTTTTTGCGAAATTACATTTTTGTAGGTTTCTGATATTTCGTAACCAACATAGCGCCGATTAAGGTCTTTTGCTACTTTCAGAGTTGTTCCCGATCCAGCAAAAGGGTCTAACACAACATCGCCAACAAAGGTAAACAGTCTAACACAGCGCCTCACAATTTCCTCTGGCATTATTGCTGAATGCTTTCCGAAGGCTATATCTGCTTTATTTGGAACAGGGATATTCCATATCTGTGAGGTAAACTCAACCCACTCCTTTTGGGTTAGCTTGCTCTGCTCTTTGATTTCGGCAGGTACGTAGTTTGGCTTGCCATCTTTAACATATACTGTAACAAATTCACAGGTGTTTTGAGCATAAAAATTTCGAGGATACGGATAGCTTCCAAACATCAATTTTTTTGATGGGTTTGTTCTATTCCAAACATAAATATCCATCAAAAACAAATTTGTTTTGTGAATGATTGAATGGCGTATATCGCTGTCGATATTGAATATATGCCTATTGTGGTGAGTATCCATTTCGCGTTTCAACATCGGCATTAAAGGAGTATTGATTACAAGTTTTCCGTTAGGTTTCAATACCCTTTCACATTCTTTCCAAATAACAAGCAGCTCGTTAATATAGTTTTCGTAACTTGGAATATCGCCGATTTGTCCTGATTTTTTGGTTCCTTTTTGTTTTTGTTGGTAGCCGTCAAGAGAATAGTCTTTTATGTTGAAATACGGTGGGCTTGTTACAATCAAATTAATAGAACTGTCTGGCACTTCCTTCATTTTGCGACTATCGGCAAAAAACACTTTGTCTATATATTTTTCCATAGGTTTTTCATGAATAACATTCTGCAAAGATACGATTTTTTTATGAAAATTTCAATATTATTTTGAGTTTCGATACTTCTATCATTTTATAGCCGAAAAAGATGATTGAAAGTTTGTATTTATATCTAATTTGCCTACTATTTTACAAGCGAGCATATCTCCTTTTCTGTATTTTGGCAAAAGCTTAGGATTATCTATTATTATCAAAATATCTGCACCATACGTCTCTACGTCTAAACTGGAAAGAAGCACATCGCTCAGTTTAACCGCTGGCATTTTAAGTCGTGTTCCTTTACCTGTCAATAACCATTCAGGGTTGATGTCTGTATATTTTTTTGATAAATGCTTTGCAAATTTTTTCTCAGATGCAGGCTTTCCAAGTATCTTCATGGCTTCGCCGATAGTTTTTGGTTTTTGTGATTCGAAATATTCTAACATCGGAGTTTCAATGCGATCCAAGTCATCAGGTCCTTTTAAACTCAAATACTCTCGAAATCTCTCCATCACATCGTACTTCAGCATTTGCCCTTTGCCTAACATTATCCATTCTTCATTGAAAGTGTTACTAAACGCTTTTGCGAATTTTTTGGCTACAGTCTTAGATTCTCGCACGCCATTTAAGGCATAAGAAAGGTTTGCCATGCTTTCGCCAATCTTGTCGGCAATCTCTTTTTGTGTTTTGATTATTTGTCGTCCTTTTAGATGCGAAACAGCCATTTTTAGACGTTGGGAAAGCGTACTTTTTGGTGTTGCGGTGGCTTGTGGTTGTTTTTTTTTCATGTTCGCCCTGATTGTCAGTTGATTATTTTGTGAAACGCTAAATTTTTTAACAAAAATCAAATGAAAACTTGGTTTTTGTTAAATTTTTTAGTAATTTTGCAGTTTCGAAACTAAATTTTTTGCAAAGATACAACTTTATTTTGAAATAACAAAAAAAATAATGAATTACTTCAAATTAACATATAACGCATGGATGTGCAATTTATAAAATCAAAATGGGGCAAGCTATACTTTTTGCGGTGCAAAAAGTGCTTGCCCACTTTCTCCCGATGGTCGCAAGCAGGGGTGAAAATCAAATAAACAATCTCAATCAACTCACAAAACTTGCGTACAAGAATGGGTTTGCCGAGATTATTCGCGAACTAACAGAAATCAAATTGTATCTTGATATCGTAATTCATAAAATTCAAAAACCATGATAGGGATGATAAATTCAGGGGGAGCAGGAACGATTAACTGTTTGTTCGGTGAAGACAAAAAGGCGGAAATTCTCGCCAGCGACGGACTTAGCGACAACCCTTCAGATATGTTGGGCGACTTTCACTTACAAACTTCGTTGAATCATCGCGTGAAAGAAACGCGGCTCGGACACATTTCGCTAAGCTTCCATCCTGACGATGCCTCTAAGCTTTCAAACGAAATAATGGCAACGATTGCAACCGAATATCTTGAGGAAATGGATTACGCAAGCACACAGTTCGTTGTCGTTCGCCATAATGACACGAGGCATCCTCATTGCCACCTCCTTTTTAATAGGGTTGACAACAATGGCAAGTTGCTCAAAAAAGATCACGACTTTTTTAAGAACAAAAAGGCTACAAAAAAACTTCGAGAGAAACATGGACTGACCTACTCCGAAAGGAAAACAGAAAAAATCAACGTAGAAAATCTCAAGGGCGATGAAAAAATCCGACACAAAATATGCAAGGTGGCGTTTGTTTGTCGCGACAAAAGCAAAGACATGGACGACTTGATGGTAATCTTGGAAGATCATGGCGTAGATATGACCTATAAATGGAAGAATGGAAGTGCCGATGTCATCGAGGGTGTGAGATTTTCGATGGATGGCTACACCTTTCCGGGATCAAAAATTGACAGGCAGCTTAGCTACGGAAACTTACTCAAACATTTTGCAAAACAAGAGCAACAGCAAGAAACTGAACTTCGGCAAAACCCTTAGGACATCGGCATCTCGAATGAAATTGAGCCACAACAACATTCTCAGAGTATCACATCAGATATCGCTCACGGCAGGAAAAACGAGGCTGTTGACGATTCGGAAGAACTTAAAAAACGCAAAAAGAAGAAATCGCTTGTTTATCGTATGTCATAAAATCAAAAAAAATTGAACATTATGGAATCAAATTTAACATCCAAAGAACTTTCTCGTCGCGACCTGCAACGGTCGTTGACAAATAGGTATGAGAAAATCCAAAAAGATCGCGATGCAAAAAATGCAGAAAAACTTGCAGCCAAAGACAAAATAATTGCAGCCAAAGATAAGGATCTCGCTGATCGTGATTTACAACACAAACTGGCTTACGAAGAAGCGTTTAACAGTGGGTATAATCGTGGATTCAAAAACAATTCACCAAGCAACTGGAAATTTTGGACAAAATTAGTCAGTCGGAGGCGTTTCGTATTTATGGGCGTTATGTTATCGAACGACTTGTCGAAAGCGGTTCTGTCAAACGGAAAGGCGGTAAGGGCGGAAATTCAAAATGCACCTATAAGCGTAGCGAAATAGAAATGGCGTTGACCGCCAAAAGGTTTTGCAACGGTTGGGGCGAACGTGGTGTGAAAGATGCAATCATTAATTCAAGAAAAACGAATTATAAAGTTTTGGCGTAAAAAATTGTTTATATTGTTTTTTTTTTGTAATTTTGCAAAATGAAAGTTATGCAACAATATCGTGATGAGAATTTGATGCTCGTTGCTGCAGTTGAACGGTATGCTCAAAAGCACCGTATTCCGACGGCATCCTCTTTCGATATTTTTAGAAAGTACGGCATAAATACGCTGATTCGAAAGCATTACAACGCTTTGCATACGCAACCTCTTGACGAAAGTTTCTATTTTGCAGAGGATATTATCAACCAGCATCAAAATGGAAAATAAGATAACACTTTATCACGGTTCAAATTGCGATTTTTCTGTTGTAGATTTGTCGAAAGCAAAAGACAGACGTGATTTCGGTAAAGGATTTTACACAACAACGCTACAAAATCAAGCCAAGGATTGGGCAGAGGTGTTGTTTGCTCGCTTTGGCGGCGATGGAAAATTTATTTACGAATTTGAATTTGAAATAAGCGATGATTTGGACATAAAGCAGTTTGACGGCATTACAGAAGATTGGTTAGATTTCATTCGCGACAATCGCATTGGCGGAGGCATACAGCATAACTTTGACGCAGTTATAGGTGCTGTGGCAAACGATAGGACAAATCGAACATTGGCGTTGTTTGTCGATGGAATTTACACCTCAAAAGAGGCGATGGAAAAACTAAAATCTAACAAACTGAACGACCAATTTTCCATTCACACGGAAAAAGCATTGGCTTGCTTGAAATTCAAGAATAAAACGGCTTATGGAAACTAAATATTCCTACAACGGACAAGATATTACGACAGATATGATGTTCAAAATTGAACACATCGTTAATATATTGGCTGAGCGTGAAAACAAAGATTTCGATATTATTTTAGTCGCTTTTTTAACATCCAACACCTATCGTATCCTACAACAAACCGATAATCTTTTGTGGGCAGAGAGTAGCGAATTTATCGCCGATGAATATGATCGAGAAACAATCGAAAAATCCTAAATAGTTCCTAAAAAATTATTTAACGAACCCGCAATGTCTTGATGAACACCTCGTTAGTTCGCTAAAACCCTCTCGCTGTTAAGAGGGTCCTTGGTTCAAGTCCAAGAGGGGGAGCAAGAAAATCAGGCACTTACGAAAACTTCGCAAGTGCTTTTTTGTTTTCTTACACACAAAATTTGATTACTAGTAACTTTTTGAAATATACTTGCAAAAAATTGCCAAGTTTTTACAATCTTTGCCAAAAATCAATAGGCATTCAATAGGCGAAATTCGAAAATTTTACAGTAATAAAATCGAACAAATTGGTCAAATATGAAAAAATAAGTAAGCGAGCGTAATGTCTGATATGTCCGATAAAACACGAAGTAGTCATTCATTATCGGCTTATCCGTAGTGATTATGATAGATGGTTTTGAGATGGTATCTTGGTTTCGCAAAAAAAGTTGTATCTTTGCAATCCAAAAGGTACTTTATGAAAACAACTGACAACAAAGAAAAATCGTTTGATACAGTTAAAACATTTCGTGAAATCAAAGAACAAATATCAGAGGAGTTATTGGGTAAAGATTTTGAACAAATCAAAGCCTATTTGAAAGCAAATAGTCTGAAATAGCAACAGCAATAATTTTCTGTGTTTTTGCATTGTAATTCAAGAATAATGAGTGTGAGAAATAACACAGTACGGCAAATAGACGACTTCGATACGGAGCAAATATTCACAATTGAGCAACTAAAATACTCGAAAAAAGATGCATTCTCGGTAGCTAATGCTCTTTCTGTTTTGCGTAAAGAGGGCTATGTCAAACGCCTTGCGAGACGGCTTTATTACAAGCCTCGAATATCATCTGTTACAGGTAATCCAATACCTTTGAATACGGGAAAACTCGTGGATTATTTTGCAACAGTTGCGAACGGTTATCTAACAGGCACAGACGTTTACCGGCAAATGGGATTTACAACGCAGATGGATTTTGTCTATACTATCGCGACACCCGAGAAACGTAAAAAACTTGCGTCGGAAAACTTCCAAATGAAATTTGTAAAGGCTTATTGTAAGCCGACAGAAAACAATGTTCATTTACTTTGTATTTTAGACGTCATTCTTAACTTGAAAAACATTCCAGATTGTCCTGTGGACGATGCGATAGAAAAACTTTTGGTAAAAATTTCAAAACTATCGGAGCCCGAAATTTTGGAGTTAGTAAAATGCGTGCAAAAATACCCACCTCGTGCTCGTGCAGTAACGGGTGCATTGCTAGAGCATTTGCAACTCCACGAAGTAGCAAATAGGCTCAAAAAAAATATCAATCCATTTTCAAAATTTGATGTACAAATTTCGGAAAGCGTATTACCAACAAAACATCAATTTAATATAGTATAGAATACATTCTAATTTTTTAGACATAAAAAATAAAACAAGTTAGTCCGCTAACAATCAGCACGAAAACGGAATTGTCTTTTTTGCTAATGCCGTTTTTAAGTTGCGAAAAGTCAAAATATTTTGATTTTTTCTAACTTATTCGTAT
>Ga0209755_10002952_pt1 | contig 22131 bp, 16 predicted proteins | sample TergutCo191P1_FD_187301 | JGI IMG/M metagenome (GOLD analysis project Ga0209755, IMG submission 187301) | Cornitermes sp. P1 segment gut microbial communities from Petit-Saut dam, French Guiana - Co191P1 (SPAdes) (version 2) | ecosystem: Host-associated > Arthropoda: Insects > Digestive system... | reverse complement strand
GGGGGGGGGGGGGGGGATCGTCCCCGGGAACCGCGAAGGGCGATATGGGGGTGCCGATGCCCTCCAGGGGATCCTCCCGCTCGGGATCCGGGGGGGCTATCCCCGCGGGCCCGCCGCCCCCCAGGCGGACCGGGGTGCCCGCCACGGAGCCGCTTACCGAGTACAGGGTGGCGACGCTGGGGGCAAAGAAGAACCTCATCGGCGAATGGGCCCTGACGTCGGTGGCCGGTATGTTCCTGGTCTCGATTGTCCTGAAGGACAGGCTACTCCTGATCGGAGATATCGAGATGCTGGTGATAAACGGCCTCATGTCCGGAAAGGCGGGACGAACCTGCCCGGTAAGCTCCCAGACAGGATCGCGCAGGTGCTGGCGGGTAGCGCCCTCCTGCTCATCCGCCGCGGCCGCGCCCTGCTGGATCATGTTAAGCCAGTCCATGTGCGTGGAGCGGTCCATGAAGTCGCTGTCGATCAGGGGGTCGGAGAAAAAGGGGATCCTCCAGTTAAGGCTGCCGAAGCGACCGCCTATCGAGCCGTCCGCCACGAACCGGTAACGGAACGGAAGGTCGATTCCGAAAAACCGCGAATGGTTCCAGTCCGACCTGCTGTCGATATAGGGATCGAAGTCGTCGGCGAAGCTGGGAAAAAACGGGGTGTACCCGATCCCCGGCACGTTGACGAGCGTCCGCGACAGGCCCACGCCCATGCTAAGGTTCGTGGCGCCAAGGACACCCCGGCCGGGCAGGAAAAGGTCCGTGCCGATATAGGCGCCCAGGTTTGTGTAAAAGTCAACCAGCAGGGAAAGGTTCGGGCCGGTGTCGGGTTCCGCCCTTCTCCCGGTGCTGCGAAGGAATACCCCCTCCCTGGTCCTGACCATGTCCTCGCCGCCGCCCATGATTCTCATTAGGGAGCTTTCGGTCCCGCCCTCGGTCCTTGGCCTTCCCAAGATCCAGGTGGTGGTGTTGACGAAACTCCCCTCCCTGGTGCGGCTTCCGATTACCGGGTGGAAGATCATCTGGTCCGCCGGGAAAAAGAAAAACGGGATGTAGAAGACCGGGACGTGGCCCACCCGCAGAACCCCGTTGAAGATCGCGAAGTCCGATCCGGGCAACAGCCACACGCGCGTGGCGCTGAGCGACCACAGCGATTCCTCGCCGGTGCTGGAGATCGTCGCCCTTCTTAGGACGGTGACCTCCTCCTCGTCGCGGGAGATTACCGTCCCGGCGAAAAGGTAGGTGATCCCCTCGCCTTCCAGGGCGCGCTCCGATATGCCCCCAAGAAACACGCTTGCCCAGTTGTCCAGGTCTATCGTTATGGAATCGCCGCGGAAGGTCTCGATGGTGTCGCCCTGCGTCCTCCTGTACTCGACGCCCCCGCTTGCGGTAAGGATGTTCCTGGTGCGGTTAAAAAGAATGTCCCAGGCGCGTATCTCGTGGAGCGCGTCCCCCTCGCGCAGGCTTATGACGACCTCCCCGCTGAGGCGGGCGTACTCCTCGTCCACCGCCTGGATCGTAAAGTACTCGGTGGTGCGGGCGGATTCAATCGTGATGATCCTTTGTCCCTCCCGCAGGACGTCCCCCCCCTCCGGGGGGAGGCCGTAGTGCTCGCGAAGCCGCCTGGCAAGATCCACGGCGGTCCCGCCCTCGGGCAGGCCGTTGCGCCGGCTCCAGGCGGCGAGCTCGGAAAGGGTCGAGGTCCTTATGTCCATCTCTATGATGTTCTGGGAGGGGCTAAGTCCCGGGGCTTCCTGGGCGTAAACGGCGGCGGCGAAAAGGAAAAACAGGATGGCCGGGCGTCCGAGACCCAAAGCCCTTTTCATCCCTTGCCCGCCCGGCGGCCTTTCCCCGCGCGCGCGGAGCCCCCTTTGCCTTTTTTCCGGTCAAGCATCTCCCTAAGGTAGTGCCCGGTATACGAGGCCTCGCACTCCGCGACTTTCTCCGGGGTGCCGGTAACGATAACCTGCCCGCCCCTGTCGCCGCCCTCCGGCCCCAGGTCGATTATGTGGTCGGCCTGCAGAAGCACGTCAAGGTTGTGCTCTATCATGACCAGCGTGTTCCCCTGGTCGGCCAGCCTCTGGATCACCTCCATAAGCTGCTTGACGTCGGCGAAGTGCAGGCCGGTGGTCGGCTCGTCCAGCAGGTACATGGTCCGGCCGGTGGGGCGCTTGGAAAGCTCCAGGGCCAGCTTTACCCGCTGGGCCTCGCCCCCGGAAAGCGTCAGGGCGGACTGGCCCAGCTTGACGTAGCCGAGCCCCACCGAAAGCAGCGTGTGCAGCTTGCGGGCTATGTGGGGAATCGAGGCGAAGAAGTCCGCGGCCTCCTCTATGGTCATGTCCAGCACGTCGGCGATGTTCTTACCCTTGAACCTTATCTCCAGGGTCTCGCGGTTAAAGCGCCGGCCCTGGCACACGTCGCAGGTGATGTACACGTCCGGCAGAAAGTTCATCTCGATTTTTATCGTGCCGTCGCCCTCGCAGTTCTCGCACCTGCCGCCCCGCACGTTGAACGAGAACCGCCCGGGCTTGTAGCCGCGCATCTTGGACTCGGGGAGGGTGGCGAAAAGATCCCTGACGGCGGTAAAGCCCCCGACGTAGGTGATGGGGTTGGAACGCGGGGTCCTGCCGATGGGGCTTTGGTCGATATCGATAACCTTGTCGATGAATTCGGCTCCTTCAAGTTTCCTGTGCTCGCCCTCCGGCCGGCGCGCGCCGGCCTTGCCGTAGACCCGGTTCGCCAGGGCCGGGTACAGCACGTCCGAGAGCAGGGTCGACTTGCCCGATCCGGAGACGCCGGTTATGCAGGTGAAGACCCCCAGGGGGATTTCCACGCCGATGTTTTTCAGGTTGTGCTCTTTAACACCGGTAAGGCGTATAAAGTTACCGTTTCCCAGCCTACGTTCCGCCGGGACGTCGATGGTCAGGGTTCCGGCCAGGTACCGGCCGGTAAGGCTTTCCTTGACCCGCATCACCTCATCCGGCCGGCCCTGCGCCACGACGTTGCCGCCGTGCACGCCGGCCCCGGGGCCCAGGTCCACGATGTGGTCGGCAGTGCGCAGGGTCTGCTCGTCGTGCTCCACCACGATCAGGGTGTTGCCAAGATCGCGCAGGTACAAAAGCGTGTCGATGAGCCGCTGGTTGTCCCGCTGGTGCAGGCCGATGGACGGCTCGTCCAGGATGTAAAGGACCCCGACAAGGCTGGAGCCGATCTGGGTGGCCAGCCTGATCCGCTGGGCCTCTCCCCCGGAAAGCGTCGCGGCCTTGCGCTCCAGGCTAAGGTAGTCAAGCCCGACGTTCTGCATGAAGCCGAGCCTGGCGGTAATCTCCTTAAGGATCTGGCGGGCGATTTTTTCCTCGTTCGCGCCCAGGCTTAGCTTCTCGAAGAAGCGCAGGGAGTCCTTTACCGACAGCCCGGAAAGCTCCCAGATGTTGGTGTCGGCCACCGTCACGGCAAGGACCTCCGGGCGCAGCCTTTTGCCGCCGCAGTCCTCGCAGGGCTTCTGGCTCATGAACTTTTCCAGCCAGTCCTTTACCCCGGGCGACTGGGTTTCCATGTAGCGGCGTTTCAGGTCCTCCAGGATGCCGGGGAACCTGGTGTCGTACTCGAAGCGGCCGGTCCCCTCGCGGTTCTGGTACCTGATCTTGATGTCATCCTTGCTGCCGTACAGGATCGCGTCCAGCACCTTCCTGGGCAGATCCTCCAACGGCGTGTCCAGGCTGAACTTGTAGTGCTTCGCCAGGCCCTTGAAGCGGCTTGAGTGCCAGGCGCTGTCCGGGTTGTAGGGGACGATCCCGCCCTCGTTGAACGAGAGCGAGGGATCCGGGATTACCAGGTCCGGGTCGAATTCCATCTTGGTCCCCAGCCCGGAACAGCCCGGGCAGGCCCCGAAGGGGTTGTTGAACGAGAAAAGCCTGGGCTGTAGCTCGGGCACGGAAACGCCGCAGTCCGGGCAGGAGTTCTTCTGCGAGAAAAAGTGCTCGACGGCCGGGGATCCGGACGCCGGCGGCTGGCCAAGGACCAGCAGAAGCCCGTCGGAGGCCTGAAGGGCGGCCTCCACCGACTCGGCGAGCCTGGACCGTACCTCAGGCCCAACGACTAGCCTGTCGACTATAATCTCGACGGTGTGCTTCTTCTGCTTGTCCAGCTTTATGGTCTCCTCCAGGCTGACCGGCACCCCGTCGATCCTGGCCCGGGCGAAGCCGGCCTTCCGGGCGTCCTCGATAATCTTCTGGTGCTCGCCCTTTCTTCCCCGGACCACCGGCGCGAGAAGCTGGACGCGGGTTCCCCGGTCCATCTGCATGACGCTCTCGATTATCGAGTCCACCGGCTGCTCGCGGATCTCGCGGCCGCAGACCGGGCAGTGGGGGACGCCAATCCTGGCGTAGAGCAGGCGGTAGTAGTCGTAGATTTCGGTGACGGTGCCCACCGTGGAGCGGGGGTTGCGGTGGGTGGTCTTCTGCTCGATGGAGATCGCCGGGGAAAGCCCCTCGATATAGTCCAGGTCGGGCTTGTCCATGCGGCCCAGGAACTGCCTGGCGTAGGCCGAAAGGCTTTCGACGTAGCGCCTTTGCCCCTCGGCGAAGATGGTGTCGAAGGCCAGCGAGCTTTTGCCGGATCCGGAAAGGCCGGACACGACGATCAGCCTGTCCCTGGGCAGCTCCAGATCGATGTTTTTGAGGTTGTGTTCACGCGCACCCCGGATAACGAGCTTGTCCATAGTATGGGATCATGGTACACGTTTTTCGGGGATCCGGGTAGGGGGCTTTTGGGCCGCCCCGAAAGGGGCGGCCCGGGAAACCGGGGTTCTCAGGCCGGAACCCCGGAAACCGGGGCTATATTATGCCCCGGATCTCTTTGGCGATCTGCTCAAACGCGCCGTCCAGGAAGTCCTCGCTGAAGCTTGCGAAGAAACTCGCCAGCGCCTCGACGAACGCCGCCTCGGTCGTATCGTTTTGATCATCGGCGTAGGCCGCCCACGCCATGTTGACCGGATGATCCTCGTTTGTCAGGACATCCGACCCCGCCACGTCCGCCGCCATCGCCAGGACGCCGGCCTGCATCATGTCGTCGAAGGTGAACGGAAGGCCGGGGCTTATCTCCCTGTCCGCCAGGTGGAACAGCCATACGTTATAGTCCAGGCCCACGCCATGCCACATTATGGCGCCGATCCCCCTAAGCGCGACAAAGAAGGCCTCGTCATCGTTTCCGGGATCGAACGTTCTCGGGTCGTTGAACGCAAGGTCGATCGCGGCTGCAAGATCGCCCGCACCCGAAAAATCCAGCTTTCCAAGCCCGGTGAGGAGCCTGGCCTCGATCTTTCCGGCCAGGATGGTATCGCCGGCCACCTTGGCGGGCAGCTCCACGGTAAGCCTTTTAACAGCGACCTCAACCAGGTCCTCGAAGGTCACCGCCACTGTAACGGGCGTGTTCGCGGCGGCGGGCATCACAAGCGTAAAGGTCTGCGCCTCGTTCGCAAAAAGGATGCCGGCGGCCGTGTTCGAGGCGGCGCCGGTGACGGCGATGGCGCTGCTTACCAGGATCGCCGGATCTAACTCGGTCGGCTGGTCCGGCGTGACGGTTATCGTAACCGACGTGCCCGCCTCGATCTGCGTCTCGCCGCTTACAAAGCCGGCGATGCCGACGACATCGACCGCGCCGCGCGAGACCTCCTGGATGATAAGGACGTTCGTCACGGGATCGGTACCGGGCCCCGGCTGATCGGGACCTGGGCCGGGCCCGGGCCCGGGTGCCGGCGACGGCGCCGGATCAGGTCCCGGGGACGGCCCGCCTGTGTCACACGCGATGAACGCGAATCCGAACAGCACCGCGGCCGCGGCCGCGGCAAACAAGCATTTTTTTGGCATCATATCTAAGTTCCCCCGTCGGCCGGCCGCTAAAGCCTGAAGGCGGCCGGCGTCTTGACTTATCGTCCCCGGCCGGTTTTCGGCGCGCGGACACTTATCCCGCAACGCGGGATTATTCCCAACCCGAGAAAAGAAACTTTCGAGAAAACAAAACCCGGCCGGGCCGCCCGCATACGCGGCGGGCCTTAGGCGGCCTGCGATGGTTATAATATCGCGGCGCGACGCCCAAAAGGCAAGAAAATTAGGGGCTATTCAGGGAAATAAAAAACCGCTACGGTTTCGGGGATCTTGCCACCGACGCCTCGCGGCTCATTTCATGCAACCCCCAGCGAACCCAGCCGGGATCGTAGGCGGCCATGGTGACGGCTGTGGAATGGTGGCTCCCCTCTATCGTCGTCTCGGCCCTTACGTGCATTACGTTCCAGCCGGCCTCCAGGACAATATTGAGGTCGCCGAAACTCCACGCATAATTGGAGAACGCATGACCCGCGCCGGAGTCGGACCTGCCCGTGCCGGAAATCCTGACGTCCCGGTCAACGTATACGTAGAACACCTCGTCAAGGACCGAGGTCAGCCTGGTTTCAGCCGTTCCCTGGACGACGGAGTGCAGTCTTTGGATCCAGCCGACACGATCGTCGCCATCCGTTTCCATGCCGTGAAAGAGAACGGCGCGCGCGGTCCGGGGGTAGATCGTAAAATCGTCATAGGTGTCGCCATAGCTATCGAAAAGGAAGCCTATGCTCACCAAGACACCCGGCGTGCCGATGTTGAAATTCAGTCGTCCGTCCGCAATGTTCCCAACGCCGCCAAGGTCAACAAGTCTGTTCCCGTCGAAAAACAAGAGCGAAACCGACCGGGTGCCGTCAAATTCCACATGCTCGCCATCCCATTCGTACTCCCCGTGCACATTACGAACCTCGCCATCCCCCGGAACCCACACCTGCCCGGCCAGGGTCATGGTCGCCCCCAGGGGCGACCTGCTTTCCGGAACGCCGGGCTCCGTAACGCCCGGCTCGTCCGGGGCCGGCGATCCCATGCAGCAGCCGGCCAGCGCGAGCGCGACCGCGAGCCCCAGGGGCGCGGCTTTGTTTTTCCGTAGGCAACTCATACCCTACAGTTTAGGATTTTCCGGCCAGTTATGCCTAGGATACCGCCCCCTCATTTCCTTGCGAACCTCGGGGTAGGATCCGGTCCAGAAGCCGTCCAGGTCGCGGGTTATCTGCACCGGCCGGTCCGCCGGCGACAAAAGGTGGAACACGATTGGGATCCCCATGACGGCGCGGGGGCCGGACACGCCAAAGGCGTCCTGCAGGCGCAGGCGGACGACCGGCTCGCCGGAGGAATAGTCCAGGGGACGCTTCCGGCCGGAGGGCAGGGCGAAGCCCTCGGGGACAAGCTCGTCCATCCTGGTCTTTTCCCGCCAGCCCAGGCGGGCGGCGAGCGCGTCGCGAAGGGACTCGGCGTCGATTATGCCCCCCTTGCCGGCGTCTTTCCCGCCCCAGACATAGGGGCCCAGCCACAGGCCGTCGGCCAGGCTCTCGTCGTCCCACCCGCCGCCCGGCCGGACGTAGAACCGTATCCTTTCGAGCAGCCTTCTGGGAGCGCCCCGGTTTTCGTCCCAGGGAAGCGCGGAAAGGCCACGCTCGCGCAGCATCGCGGGGATAAAGGGAAGAAGCTCGTCGCGGCGGCACCGGCGGCGGCTTTCGCCAAGCGGAATGCGACCGGCCGTTTTCATTTCGACAAGGCGCGGGACAAGGCCGTCCCACTCGACCGTTTTTTCCACGCGGATCCTTTTCGCCAGGGCCGCGAGCGCGGTTTCGCCGTCGAGTGGGACGGCTAGGCGAATGCGGCCGGTGCGCTCGCCGGAATCGACCTCCAGGGCGCAAAGCCATTCCGCGCCGGCAAGCGGCGTCCCGCACCTTGCCTCGCGGCCGGACGGGAAACGGAAAATCCCCTCGCCGGCGGACTCGTTGCCGGCCGTCGCCCGGGTTCCCGCCTCGCCAAAACCGCGCCGCCTGGCGACGCGATCGGGAAAGGCCACCGCCACCATCCCGCCTATGTCCGCCTCGTCCCCGGCGCCCCAGGTGGCGAACCCGGAAAGGCCCAATCGCCTAAGCAGGTCGGCCGCGTCCCCCAGGACTTTTTTCGCCCGGGAGCCGCCGGGATCCCCGCGAAGCGAGGAAAGCCGCCCGGCGAAGTCGGGGAACCGATCGTCGCCGCCGTCACGCCCCGAAAGAAGGGCGGCGGCGGCGCAGGCCAGGGCGGCCTTTCCCATGTCGCGGCCCTCTATGCAAAGCCGGGCAAGGCGGGGCTCCAGGCCGAGGCCGGCCATTTGCCTGCCCGTCTCGGTGGGCCCCATGGCGGCGTCAACCGCGCCAAGCTCGGCAAGCAGTTCCAGCGCGGCGTCCCAGGCCGCCGGATCCGGCCTGTCAGGCCACGGCAGATCCCCGGGTTTGGCCACCCCCCAAAGCAGGCACTCAAGAACCGCCCGGGAAACGTCCGTGCGCCTTATCTCGGGGGCGGTTTCCCGGGGCCCCGTCTCGCCGGCGGGCCAGAGCCTGACGCAGCGGCCGGGCCCCAGCCGCCCCGCCCTGCCCGCCCGCTGCCCCGCCGAGCTTTCGCTGACGCGCTCCAGGGAAAGCCTGTTCATACCGCTGGGAACGTGGAACCGCTGGACGCGGGCGTAACCGGAATCGACGACCAAGGTGATCCCCGGAACCGTAAGCCCGGTTTCGGCGACGTTGGTCGAAAGGATAACCCTGCGCCCGGCGCGTTTCCCCGGCGCGACTATCCTGCGCTGCTTTTCCAGGGGAAGGCTCCCGTAAAGCGCCTCTATAACGAAACCCGCGCCAAGACCCAGTTCCCCAAGGCGGGCCGCGCAGTCGGCTATCTCCCTGCGCCCGGGAAGAAAAACCAGAACGTCCCCGCCGCCCCCGCGTTCCGCCGCCAGAATGTCGGCAAGCGCCTCGGCGCATTCCCTGCCAAGGGGCCCCCTCCGGGGGAGGGGGCTGTACGATGTTTCCACGGGGAAAACCCTGCCAGGGCACTCGATTACGGGAATCCCGTTTCCGCCCCCGCAGGCGGAGATCATGTCGGCGACCCTGTCGGCGTCCATGGTCGCGGACATGACCACAAGGCGAGCCTTCGCGCCCATGCGGACGAGATCCAGGGTAAAGGCAAGCGCAAGATCCGCGTGGACGGACCGCTCGTGAAATTCGTCGAAGACGACCGTCCAGCCGGCGTCCAGCATCGACGGGTTTTCCTGGAGCCGCCGCACCAGAAGCCCCTCGGTGACGACCTCGATTCGCGTGCGGGACGAAACCTTTCGATCGAGCCGCACCGAGTAGCCCGCCAGCCCGCCGACGCCTTCCCCCAAAAGCTCCGCCACCCTGGACGCTATGCCAAGCACGGCCGCCCTGCGCGGTTCCAGCATGACGATCCTGCCGCCGAACCTGTCCAGCAGGGCCAGTGGCACCAGCGTCGACTTGCCGCTGCCCGGATCGGCGCGAAGCACGACCGAGCCCTTGCTTTCCAGGGCGTCGCATACCGCGTCCAGGTGCGGAACCAGCGGAAGCCCCGTCGCGGCGACGGCGCGGCGAATATCGGGGCCGCTCATTCGTTCCCCAGCCCCCGCGCCTCCAGCGCGAGTACCGTTTCGGCCGCCGCCTCCATCATCCTTTCCGTTACCAGCGGCACCAGGACAAAAAGGCGGCGCGGGCCCGACCTGCACGAGCGGGCCCGGCAAGCAAGGTTCGCCGTTTCCCAGGCGTCGAAAAAGCGCGGGGTAAAACCAAGCATAAGGCTGATCCCCAGGCTGAAAAACGCGATCCCGCCCCTTTTTCCACGACGGGCCGAAAAAACGTTCTTAACCCCGTTTTCAAGTTTCGCCAGGGAAAGGCGGAGCTCGCGCATCGTGGTAACCGCAAAGAGGAACCCCGCCGAAGTAAAGACCACAAGAATTCGTAGCGCGGCTACCAGACCCTCCCGGAACCCCTCCACGCCGGCCTCCCCGTTTCCGACCGTCCTTACGAGCACGATTGCCAACGCCAGTACCATTATCGGTTTAGATCCCCTAAGCAGCCCCCCCGGGGGGATGCGCGCGACGGCACAGGCAACGGTTAACAGCGCTATCGAAAATACAAGCCCGGCCGGGGAGGCGAACGCGAAAGTGGAAAGGGCAAGCAGGCCAAGGAGCTTGAGCCCCGCGGGAAACCGGTGGAAAACGGAGTTCCCCGGCCTGTAGGAAAATGGCGGCCTTCCTAATCGTCCAGCCACGAGCAGTCCCTTACCGATGAATAGCTGCGCCGGGGATCCCGCACGCCCCAGGCACTGTCGAGCCTGTCCAGCACCGCCCCCGGGGAACCGTCGTCGCGGATGCGCCCCTCGTGCAGGATTACCAGGCGGTCGGCCAGGGCGAGAACCTTTTCCAGCTCGTGCGTAAGGACGATTAGCGTCCTGCCCTCCCCTTTTAGATCGCGAATCATGCGAAGGGTGTTGACGACGCCGGGCCAGTCAAGGTTGGCGAAGGGCTCGTCCAGGATTACCGCGCCGCAGCCCATCGCGACCACGCCGGCGACGGCAAGGCGGCGCTTTTCCCCGCCGGAAAGCCGCCTGGGGGGGCGATCCCGCTTTTCCGCGATCCCCAGGGCGGCAAGCGCGGCCTCGACACGGGCGGCGGTATCGGCAAGGCCAAGGTTTTCCGGCCCGAAGGCGACGTCCTCGGCGACGGTTTCCCCAACGATCTGCGCGTCGGCGTCCTGGAACACAAGCCCCAGTTCCCTCCGTAGTTTTTTTTCCGTCCGGCGGACAAGCCGCCCCGAGGCGAACAGGGGCAGCCCCCTAAACAGCACTTCCCCGGAGTCCGGTTCCATAAGGCCGGCCATTATCTTCATGAACAGCGTCTTCCCCGATCCGTTCGACCCGGCAAGAACCAGGCACTGGCCCTCGGGAACGTCAACTGTCACGTCCATAAGCGCGGCGACGGAACCCTCGCCCCGCGAAGCGCCGGGAAAACTTTTGGAAACGTTTCTTGCCGAAAAAAGGGGCGTGTCGGTCCGCATAGATCCTACCGTGAAAGCAGCCGCGCCGCCGTGCGCCGAAGCCTGGGCGCGACCAGCCCCGCGACGACCCCCTTGACCGCGTCGCCGGCCAGAAAGGGAAAGAAACCCGCGGCAAGGGTCCGCCAAATGCCGTCCAGGGACAGGTAAAGGTTAAGCCAAACAAGCCCGGGCACGTACACGACAAGAAGCCCCACGACGACCGCAAGGACGATCCTCCATGCCGGCGTTTTCACTCCGGGCTTCGGGGATCCGGCGAGAAGCCCGGCGACAAAGGCGCTAAGAAGGTAGCCGAAAATGTAGCCGCCGGTCGGCCCGAGTATGACGGCAAGACCCGCCCCCCCCCCGGCGAACACCGGAGCCCCGACCGCCCCGGCCGCGATGAACAGCGCCACCGCCCCGGCGCCCAAAAATGGCCCAAGCACCAGGCCGGAAAGCAGCGTGAACATGTTCCGCAAGGCGATGGGAACGGGCCCAATGGGAATGACAAGAAAAGCGCTCGCCCCGATTATCGCCGCGAACAGCGCGACGAAAACCAGCGAGCCTATCGCCTTCCTTCGGCCCGGATCCGGGGCCTCCTCGGTTTCCACAATTTCATCTTTCACGATTTCCTCCTGCGATATTTTCCTAGCCCCGGTGGTAAACAAGCGAGACCGTCCCCGCGCCGAAACACGCCTGGCCGCCTTCCCCCCTGACCACACATTTTCCCTCGGAATCTATTCCGGCGAAAGTCCCCTTGGCAAGCCGCCGCCCTTTTTTCCCCGTCCGCGCGGTTCCGTCGGCGGCCCCCCAATCCATAAGCGAGGCGTCGGCCCCGATTCGATCCGCCATGGAATTCCACTCGTCCGCCAAGAGCCGGCCTCCATCGCCGCCGCAACCGGTCCGTTTTTTTACCCGCCGCGCCTCGGCGACTATCCCAAGCAAAAGCTCCCGGCGCGAGACCTGGCGTCCGAGAATCTCGGCGCAACTGACGGAGCCGCCAACCGGCGACGGGTTGTTCACGTTGATCCCTATGCCGCTTGCCAGCCAGCGGATCGAGTCCCCCTCCCCGGCAAGCTCCGTCATCAGTCCCGCGATTTTCCGTCCGCCAACGTAAACGTCGTTGGGCCAGCGCAGACGGGCCGGCTTTCCGCAAAGGGAACCCAGGACGCGCGCGACGGCAACCTGGTAGAGCATCAGGGGCAGCCTATAGTTCGTCAACGGAAACACTTGGGCGGGGCGTTCAAGGACGGTAAAATACAGACCCCCCTGATCCGAAACCCAGGCGCTGCCGCAGCGCCCCTTTCCGGCGTTCTGCGTTCCGGCGATCACCACGGTTCCGGACGCGCTTCCCCGGGCGGCGCATTCCCGCGTCCTGTCCATGGTACTGCCGGTGCTTTCGAAATACCTGAACATGGGCTCGTCCTCGCCGAATTCCCAAGGGTACAGAAAATCGGACGGGCTTTCTGGGTCGAGCGAGTAACCGGATTCCAGGACGGCCACTGGATACCCCGCCTTTACCAGGGACTGTACCCCCTTCCAAACGGCGACCCTGGAGATTCCCAGATCCCCGGCAAGCTTGCCGCCGCTTACCGGCTTTCCCTTTTCGCCGCGCAAAACCCCGACAAGCCGCGCCTTCGTCGAAAACGCGGGATCGTTTTTTCCTTCGTTAACCATAGCTATTTACAGGTTAACGCAAAGGCGGGAATAAAGTCAAGGGATCCCGCCGTCAGCCGGCCACCATGTCGGCAAGCGCGTCCGGGTTTTCGCCGTCGGCGTCCGGGCAAAGCGACACGGGAACGCAGCGCAGGGTGGATCCGGGCTGGGGATCCCTGCCGGCGCAGTTGACAATAAGTTTAAGGTTATTTTCCGAGACGGCCCGGCACCCCCGGGACGGCTCGCTTTCCACGACGGCGGAAAGTTCCCTGCCAAGCCAGGCCCCGGCGTAGTCCCGCCTGCCCTTCCGGGCCAGCCCGTTAAGCATGTCCGCCCGCCGCCTGATTTCCCGGTCCGGGATCCGGCCGTCCAGCGAGAAGGCCGGGGTGCCGGGGCGCGGCGAAAATGGGAACGAGTGTATCCAGGCAAAGCCGATTTCCTCGCAGAGGGCAAGGGTAAGGCCGAAGTCGTCCCCGGTCTCGCCTGGAAAGCCGGCGATCATGTCGCAGGCCAGGAAAGGGTTTTCCTTTACGGACCGCAGCATGGCGGCGGCCTCCCGGACGCCCCGGGGATCGTAGGCCCTGCCCATCCTGCGAAGCACGTCGGCGCTGCCGGACTGCACGGAAAGGTGGAAGTGGGGGCGAATCCTTGGGTGGGCAAGAACCGAGACAAGCCTTTCGTCGATTCCCTCCGGCTCAAGCGAGGACATCCGCAGGGCGATGGTTTCGCTGTTTTCCAGAAGAAAGCCCAGAAGCCCGGCCAGGTCGAACCCGGAGTGACGGTACTGGGCGACGTTCATGCCGGCGACCACGAGCTCGGCGCAGCCCCCGGCCTCCAGGGAGCGCAGCCGGGAAAGCGCGACCCGGGGGGAAAGGCTTACCGCGGGACCGCGGGCAAGGCGGGCGCGGCAGTAGGCGCAGGCGTTGTCGCACCCGTCCTGTATCTTTAGGTAGCCGCGCGAGTGGAAGGTGAATTCCTCCGGGCCGAAGCCGAAGGGATCCCCCGGGCAATCCCCGCCCCGCCCGGAAACCCACCGGCCCACGATCTCCGGAAGCTCCTTCCCCGGCCCGGCCGACTCCCGTATGTACCCCGGAAGCCCAAGCAGCGCGCCCTTTTCCGCCCCGGCGCCTTCCCCGGATCCCCGGGGAACGAAAAGCCTTCGGGCGCCGCCCAGCCCGGAAGCCTCCAGCGCCTCGATTTCCCCGGGGTCGAGCCTGGCGTAGCAGCCGGTGACTATTACGCAGGCCTCGGCGTTTTTCCGCAGGGCCCTGCGGATCAGCGCGCGGGTCTTCTGGTCGGCCTTGGAGGTAACGGTGCAGGTGTTGACGACGACTATCCCGGGGCCCTCGATTCCGGTCGTCCAGGGGACGACGTCAAAGCCCGCCTTCCGGAAGGAATCGGCCAGGGCCTCGCTTTCGACCTGGTTGAGCCTGCAGCCCACGGTACAGATGGCTACCGGGAACATCACCTGCCCGCAAGGGCCACCCGCACGCGGTCCAGCCCGCGCTGGGCGTCGGTAAGCCTGGAGTTAAGCGCCAGGGCCCTTTCGTAGGCGACCACCGCCTGGGCGAGATCCCCGGCGTTCTCCCGGGCGAACGCCAGCCTGGCCCACCAGTTAGCGTTCCCCGGCCTCATGTGGACGGCCGTGGTAAGGGCGATGTCGGCGTGGCGGAACATCCCGGTGCGTATAAAGATCTCCCCGATAAAGTAATACGCCATGTGCACCCGCCCGCCCTCCGGGGCGATGTTTATCGAGTGCTGGAAGTACCTAAGAGCCTCGCCGTTGTTGCCCATAAAGAAATAGATCTCGCCCAGGATCTCGATTATACGCGGATCGTGGCGGTTTATCGTCCTGGCTATGTTGGCGAAACGCATGGCCTCCTCGTAGCGGCCAAGGTTTATAAGGGCCAGGCAGAGAACCACGTAGGCGTCCATGTTACGGTCGTTGGCGGCGATCTCGTTAAGGCCTATCTCCACCGCCCTTTCGTAGTTGCCGCGCCGCAGCTCGAACATGGCGTCCTGCCTTGCCTGGGGCACGGCGGCCTGGGCGCAGACCATGAAAACCGCGGCGGCCGCGGCGGCGCGAAACCCGTGTCGTGTCATGTCGAGCCCTCCCTGGCGACCATGGAACAGCGGCCGTTGAACACGCAGCCGGTTTCCATGGAGATTTCCGGGGTCGTAATGTCCCCCTCGAGCCTTCCGGTGCCGGCAAGCTCGACCTTCTCGGACGCGGAGACGTCCCCCTTCACCAAGCCCCTGATCACGATCCGCGAGGTCCTTATGCCGGCGTTTACCACGGCCCCCTCGTCCACGACAAGAAGCCCCTTGGCGTCGATGTCGCCCGACACGTTCCCGCGAATCAGCAGGGGCTCCTCGAAGCTGACCGTCCCCGAAAAATCGATGTCCCGCGAAAGGATCGTGTCGAAATCGTCGTCGTCCATAATATCCGTGTTTACGTTGGCCATTGCACCCTTCCTTGCGTCCGTCGTTTGGTCCCGGACGCGCCGCCCGCAAACGCGGGTTTTGCCGGTCCGCGGACTTTCAAATATCGCCCCTCCATGATATACTATAAGCAGGAAGGAGACAATCATGGATTTTGTAGGCTCGATGAAGGCCAAGGCCCACTCCGCGCAGCGAACGCTGGTTTTGCCGGAGGGAACCGACGCCAGGACGATAAAGGCGGCAAGGATAATCACGGACGAGTCCCTTGCGGCAAGCGTTACCCTGCTTGGAAGCGTTGAGGCCGTGCAGGAAGTGGCGGAAAGGGAGGGCATCAGCCTTTACAACATCAACATACAGTGCACGCACGCCGACACCCACCTTAACGGCTACGCCCACGAGTACTACAACCTGCGAAAGCACAAGGGCCTGACCGAGGAACAGGCGAGGGCGGACATCACCGATCCCCTAAGGTGGGGGGCGATGATGGTACGCCTTGGCGGGGCGGACGCGATGGTCGCCGGCGCCATAAACACCACGGGCAACGTCCTGCGCGCCGGGCTTTCCGTTATCGGCACCCTTCCCGGCCTAAAGAACGTCTCGTCCTGCTTCGTAATGTCGGGGCTGGATCCCAAATGGGGCGTCGAAGGCTCGCTCATATTCTCCGACTGCGCGGTAATCCCCGACCCGACCCCGGAACAGCTCGCCGACATAGCCGAAAGCTCGGCGGAATCGTGCAGGACGATGCTCGGGGTGGATCCGGTGGTCGCGCTCATGTCGTTCTCCACCAAGGGCTCGGCCCAGCACGCGGACGTGGAAAAGGTACAGGCCGCGGTGGAGATACTTAAATCCCGGAACCCCGGCTTCGATTTCGACGGCGAGCTGCAGGCCGACGCGGCGCTCGTCCCGTCCGTGACCGAGTCGAAGGCCCCCGGCAGCCCGGTAAAGGGAAGGGTGAACACGCTTGTCTTCCCGGATCTGGGGTCGGGCAACATAGGCTACAAGCTGGTGCAGCGGCTCGCCAACGCCCAGGCCTACGGACCCTTCCTGCAGGGCTTCGCAAAGCCGCTCAGCGACCTTTCGCGCGGAGCCTCGGTTGACGACATAGTAACCACCTCGGCGGTGACGCTTGCCCAGGTAAGGTAAACGAAACGGCCCCCGTGAAAGCGGGGGCTTTTTTACGCCCCGTCCACGTCCGGGCGGAAGGCGTCGGGAAGCCGTTTAAGGAATTCGTCCAGAACCCCGGACATCGAGTCCAGGGTGGTTCTTTTCCGTTTGACGGAGCTTGCCTCCACGTCCAAAAGAATGCCCGGCCGTATGCGGTGCGGGTCGGCCATGCGCTCAAGGCGGGCGTATTCCCTTTCCAGAAAGGCCAGGCGTTCCTCCGACACGCGCCGCTCGGCGGGGTTAAGGCTCTCCCGCACGGTGTCCATGCGCCCGCGGATTTGCGCAAGCCCGGCGCGTCCCCGAAGGCGGAAGCACCTTTCGACGGCCGGGCGTCCCACGGGCTCCCCTTTCACGCGCTTCCCGTTTTTCCTGGCAAGATCGTCAAAGTCGTTGATCCTGAAAACCGACTTGGAATCCCGGTATATGACATCCAGAAGATCCAGGAAATGCCCGACGGCGGCGTCGTAAGCCCCCACGGCCGCGTCGTAAGCCCCGCGCTCAAAATCGAGCCTGGCCCGGTCGAAGTACCTTAGCCGCACCGTGTAGCGCTCGTCGGGAAGGGCGTCGGGGTCGGTGTCCTCGTACTCGCGGATACGCACGTCGTCGCCGTCGGCAAGCCTTTCCATGAACTGGTAGTCCAACCCGCGGTCGGCAAGAAGCGAGACGAGCAGACCCAGCGCCGCGTCGAACCCGCGCCCGCACGCGCCTTCCGGCAGGGCGATCTCGGCGACGGCTGGCACCGCATTTTCTGTACAGCGTTCCAGGATCCGTCCGGCAAGTTCCCGGGCGTCCGTGGCCTGGCCGGCTTCGTCCCTGGCAACCCGCTCTATTTCCCCGAAAAGATGCCCGCAGATAAGGTCCCCGATCAGGTGCATGGCCGTGGCCTTGTGCCTGGCGGCCGGCGAAAGAAGGTCGTACTCCGAAATGTTAAGGGAAAGCTTAAGATCCGTCACCGTTTTCGGCCTGGCCGCGTTGTCGCTAAAGACGCAGCTTAGCACGTGGCAGGCGTTTTCCCACGGAACAAAGGCCGCCGCGTCGCCTTTTGGCGCGCCCACGGCGCGGGCTTCCGGGGGTTCCCGAAACGCCGCCGCCCCGGACTTCTCGATCTCGCCCGTGTTGAAGCCGTCAGCGCCGCCCATGGAATCCAGAAGGCGACCCACCTCCCTACGGGTGAGCCCGTCGTGGTCGCGCGAAAGGCGGCAAAGCAGCTCGCCGTAATTCCGCTCGATATAGGCGTACAGCTTTTCGCGCAGCTCCTTTTTTGCCGCCCGGCCCAGGGGCTTCCCGCCGCCCGCCGACAGGGTCGCCGACACGGTCGCCGACACGGTCGCCTCCAGGTGAAGCAGGATCCTGTCCGTGTTCTCCCCCAGTATCCCGGCGGTTGCCTGCCGAATGTCCCTGCGGAATTGCGCGTCCCGAAACGGCCCGCCGCGAAAGGCGTCGGTTCCGGGATTTTCCCCGCCGGGACTGGCCGTTTTCCCTGGCAAATCTATTGTTCCCATTGGAAGCTCCTTGGTGCTAACGCTTGGATTCGTCGTTCAATACTACCATATCCGGTGAAATTGTAAAGGTCGCCGCGACCCCGGCTGCCACCGGCCGGGCAATTCTTGACCAAACCGCCGTTCCGGGCATATAGTAGAACGCACAAGGAGTAACGGTTGAAGGAAATTCCAGGCGGGGTATGCGCGCCCAAAGGGTTCAGGGCGGGCGGCGTTCATTGCGGCATAAAGGCGAACCCGGAAAAAAAGGACCTCGCGCTTGTCCATTCGGAAAGACCCTGCGCGGCGGCGGCCGTGTTCACCAAGAACCTGGTAAAATCGGCCTGCGTGCTGGTAACGCAGGATCACGTCGCCGGCGGAACGCTCCGGGCGATTATTGCCAACTCGGGGAACGCCAACGCCTGCACGGGCCAGGCGGGCCTGGAGGCGGCGCGGCGCATGGCGGAACTTGCCGCCAGGGAACTCGGCATAGGGGCACGGGAAGTGGCCGTCGCCTCCACGGGGGTTATCGGCGTGCCACTGCCCATAGGAAAAATCGAGGGGGGCATGGACGCCCTGGCCGGAAGCCTGCGCCAGGACGCGGAAGGCCACGGAGCCGCGCTGGACGCGATTATGACGACCGACACCCGCAAAAAGGAAATCTCGGTGGAAATCGAGACGGGCGGCGTTCCGGTACGCATCGGGGGGATGGCTAAGGGATCGGGGATGATTCACCCGGACATGGCCACGATGCTGTGCTTCCTTACGACGGACGCGGCGCTGCCAGCCGGGACGCTGGATCGGCTCCTGCGCCGCGCGGTGGGACGATCCTTTAACCGCGTCACCGTCGACGGCGACACCTCTACCAACGACATGGTAATCATCATGGCCAACGGCGCGGCCGGCGGCCCCGTCCTGGGCGGCGGGGGTCTTGACGCCTTTGCCCGGGCGCTCGACGCGGTCTGCGTATCGCTGGCCCGCGCCATAGCCCGCGACGGCGAGGGCGCGACCCGGCTCGTGGCGGTCACCGTAAGCGGCGCGGCAAGCGAGGAAGCGGCCGAGGCGCTGGCGAAGTCGGTCGCGTCGTCCAGCCTGGTCAAGACGACCTGTTTCGGGGCGGACGCGAACTGGGGGCGCATACTCTGCGCGATGGGCTATTCCGGCGCGGACTTCGACCCGTCCCGTACCGGGGTGCGGTTCGCAAGCGCCGGGGAGGAAATCGCCGTGTGCGCCGACGGAAACCCGGTCCCCTTTTCCGAGGACGACGCAAAGAGGATCCTGTCGCGGGACGAAATCGAAATCCTGGTGGACATATCCGGCGACGGCGACGGCAAGGCGACCGTATGGGGCTGCGACCTGACCTACGACTACGTAAAAATAAACGGTGACTACCGGAGCTAGGAAGACAAAATGAGCGAAACAGCGAACGGCGGCGGCAATCTGGCGGAGGTCCTGATCCGCGCCCTGCCATACATCCAGAGGTACTGGGGAAAGACAATCGTCGTAAAGTACGGCGGCAACGCCATGGTCAACGAGGAAACCAAGGCGGCGGTTATACAGGACGTGGTGCTGATGGCCTGCGTCGGCATACGCACGGTGCTGGTCCACGGCGGCGGCCCCGAAATCGACGCCATGCTTAAAAGAGCCGGCATAGAGAGCCATTTCGTGGACGGCCTGCGCTACACCGACGGCGATACCATGGAGATCGTGCAGATGGTCCTGTGCGGCAAGCTGAACAAGGACATAACCGGCCTTATCCAGCAGGCGGGCGGCAAGGCCGTCGGCCTGTGCGGTATCGACGGGGCCATGCTGAAGGCCAGGCGCATCGGGAACGGGCGGCTTGGGCAGGTGGGCGAGATCGAGGAGGTCAACGTCTCCCTGCTGAACTCGGTGCTGGACTCGGGCTTTATCCCCGTGGTGTCGTCCGTGGCCTTCGGCAACGGCGGGGGGGACGGCCCGCTGAACGTCAACGCGGACACCGCCGCGGCGAAAATAGCGGCGGCGCTGTCCGCGGAAAAGCTGGTCCTTATGACCGACGTAAAGGGCATACTCCGCGACACGGGCGACCCAGACTCCCTCATCCACGCGCTGACGCGGCCGGAGCTGGAGGGACTCAAGAAGGACGGCACCATAAGCCAGGGCATGATTCCCAAGGTTGACTGCTGCGCGCTCGCCCTTGACGGCGGCGTGCAAAGGACGCACATAATCGACGGGCGGCTGCCCCACGCCCTTCTTGTCGAAATATTCACCGACGACGGCATAGGAACCATGCTGACGCTTTGAAAAGCCCGGGCTATGTCAAAAACCGCGCTTCTGTGGTATATTGGACGTCGGGGGTTCTTCGATGAAGATAGGGATAGATACCTTTGCCTGCGACGGCGGCAAATCCGGTGTTGGCGCCTACCTGTCGCAGTTGCTCAGGCGCATCCCGCCCTCAGGCAACCGTTTTGAGCTGTTCGGCTGGGAATACGACCGCTACGCCTTCAGCGATGACGCGCCAAACCTGGAGTTCATCCCGCGATGCTCCATGAACGGAAGGTCCGCCAACGCCGTCTGGCACATGTACCGGTACCCGGAGTTCGCCAGCGAGCGCCTGTACGATGCCTGTTTTTTCCCGGCCGCCCACAAACAGCCGCCGTACAAGTCGCCCTGCCCCACCATCGGCGTGGTCCACGACATGGCCACCTACTGGGGCACAAGGCGCACTCGGGAACACCTTGGGGCGGTCCTTCGCACGGTGTTCCCCAACTCGCTAAGGCGGCTCGACAGGGTTATCGCGGTCAGCGAGTGGGTAAAGCAGGAACTGGTGGAGCTGGTGCGGGTAAAGGAAAACCGCATCGAGGTGGTGCCCAACGGCATCGACCATTCCGCCTTTTACCCAAGACCCTACGAGGACGAGGCCGAGCTTCTGGTACAGCCGTTCAGCTTCCGCCGCCCCTATATCCTGTACGTCTCCAGAATCGACCATCCGATAAAAAACCACATACGGCTGATAAAGGCGTTCGACGTTTTCAAGAGACGGACGGGCTTTCCCCACCGGCTTGTCCTGGCCGGCAAGGACAGCACCAACGCCGACAAAGTCCACGCCGCGGCCGCCCGGGCGGAATGCCGGAACGACATTTTTTTCACCGGGCATTTCCCGGTAAAGGCCCTGCCGGAACTGTACGCCGTGGCGGACTTTACGGTGTTTCCGTCGATGTACGAAGGTTTCGGCATGGGGGTTCTGGAGGCGATGGCCTCGGGCATCCCGGTCGCATGCGCCAGGGCCGCGTCCCTGCCGGAAACCGCCGGCCACGCCGCGGTGTACTTCGACCCCAAGGATCCCGAGGACATGGCCGACCGGATGGTAACGCTGGCCAGCGACCGCGGCCAGCACGAGGAATGCAAGCGGCTGGGGCTTGAACGCGCCAAGGACTTTTCCTGGGACAGGTGCGCGCAACGAACCCTGGCAATTCTCGAGGAAGCGGCCGGAAACGTGGAAGCCAACCGGCGGGCTCTTTCCTAGAACCCCCTAGCCCCGCGTCCTTAAAGCGCGCGGTTTTTGAGCCTTGCCCCCCGCCTTTTTCCGAGCGGCCTTCTTCCGCAAAATGTCATCCTCGAAAAGCAGGGCGAAAGCCCCGGCGGCATCTTCGACAAACTCCACAACAAGCGCGTCGCGAATGTCCCTGTCCAGCTCCTCCCATTCGCCGCGATTGTCCACCGGCAAGAGCACCTTCTCCATTCCGTTACGGATTGCCGCAAGCAGCTTTTCCTTCAGGCCGCCTATGGGCAGCACCCTCCCGGTCAACGTAAGCTCCCCGGTCATGGCGATGCCCGGGCGCGGCGGCTTTTCGCAGAGCGTGGACAGTAGGGACGCGGCAATTGCGACACCGGCCGAGGGCCCGTCCTTGGGTATCGCGCCCTCCGGAACGTGGATGTGGAAATCGCTTTTCCCGATCCCAGCCGCCCGGAAGCAGTAGAGATCCTGCACACTGCGAAGGTACGAAAGGGCTATGCGGGCGCTTTCCTTCATAACGTCGCCAAGGTTCCCGGTAATGATTACCTCGCCGCCCCCGTCAAAGACGGTACTTTCCACGGGCAGCATCGCGCCGCCGGATTCCGTCCAGGCAAGCCCGCAGCTTACCCCGACCCTGGCCTCGTTAAACACCACGTCGTTTTTGTACTTGCGCCGGCCAAGGATCTTCTCAAGGTTTTCGCCCTTGATGGTCTTGGAAAACGCGGAAATCGGCTTGTCCTCGCTACCACCGTAACCCGCCGCAAGTGCCCGGCGGGCGACGCGCCTTGTACAGCGGGCTATCTCACGCTCAAGGCCGCGAACGCCGGATTCCATCGTCCAGTAACGGATAATGTCCCGCAGTGCGTCGTCGGCAAAGCGTATTTTTGCCCGCGAAAGACCGTTTTCCCGAAGTTCCTTGGGGACGAGAAACTGCTTGGCAATCGAAAGCTTTTCGTTCTCGCCGTAGCCCGGGATGTCGATTATTTCCATTCTGTCGAGCAG
>Ga0209755_10002951_pt1 | contig 22134 bp, 24 predicted proteins | sample TergutCo191P1_FD_187301 | JGI IMG/M metagenome (GOLD analysis project Ga0209755, IMG submission 187301) | Cornitermes sp. P1 segment gut microbial communities from Petit-Saut dam, French Guiana - Co191P1 (SPAdes) (version 2) | ecosystem: Host-associated > Arthropoda: Insects > Digestive system... | reverse complement strand
CCGAATATCGAGGCAAGGTTTCTGATTTGCTTTACTTTCGCGTATGCCGCAAAAATCTGGCTTGATACGTCCTTGTGATCTTCTCTTGTCATACCTTCACCGATTCCGTCCTTCATTAGACGCGAAAGACTTGGAAGCCCCGCAACAGGAGGGTAAATGCCTCTTTGAAAAAGATCACGTTCCAAAACAATTTGCCCTTCTGTGATATAACCCGACAAGTCAGGGATTGGGTGACTTATATCATCATTTGGCATGGAAAGAATCGGTATCTGAGTGATTGATCCTTCGCAGCCTTTTATTCTTCCCGCTCTTTCATAAAGGGATGCCAAGTCCGAGTAGAGGTAACCCGGGTATCCCTTGCGGCTTGGCACTTCTCCGCGAATCGAAGAAACTTCCCGCAGCGCTTCGCAGTAATTTGTCATGTCGGTCATTACAACCAAAACGTGCATGTTCATTTCGAATGCCAGATATTCCGCTGCGGTTAACGCGCATCTTGGAGCTACAAGACGTTCAAGAGAAGGCGAATCTGCCAAAGAGAGAAATACGCATGTTTTTGAAAGCACTCCTGAATGTTCAAAGCCGTCAAGAAAGAAACGCGCAACGTCATTTTTTATTCCCATTGCGCAAAAAACAATAACAAATTGTTCGTCTTCCTTTAAAATTTTTGCCTGACGGACAATCTGCGCGGCAAGCCTGTTGTGCGGGAGACCGTTACCTGAAAATATCGGGAGCTTTTGTCCCCTGATTAGGGTAGTCATTCCGTCAATCGAAGAAATACCCGTTTGAATAAAATCGCGGGGATATGTGCGCGCATAAGGATTTATGGGAAGACCGTTTATGTCCCGGGTTTTTGAAGAAAAAATAGAACCGTATCCGTCAATTGGATCTCCAAGCCCGTTAAATACCCTGCCCAAAAGACCTGTTCCTACGCGCAGCACCATGGGTTTATCCAAAAACTCTACCCTTGATTCCTGTGCGGAAAGTCCTGTACTGTTTCCAAAAATCTGAACAGCCGCCCAGTCTTCGCTTAAATCCAAAACGCGCCCAAGCTTTTTATTGTTATCCCGATCATATACGGCGACCATTTCGTTAAAGCCTGCATTTTTACAGTGAGAAGTGATAACTAAAGGCCCTTCAATGCGGGTAAGCCCCTTGTATTCAATTCCTCTCATAATATTTTCCTTGCTTTGTATGTTCTTTCAAGTTCTTCAAGCGTATTTCTCATGTTTTCTTCAAATTTTTCCATGCTGTCAAGGTCGTCATTTTTAATTGTGCTTTTAAGACGAGATATCCTTTCTTTTAAATTTGTTTCCATTATTTTTGTCATGGGCGCGCCAAGTTCAATGCAGGTTAGGGCGCGTTCATGAAATTCAATTATTAATTTTAAAAGACGTATCTGTTTACCGGGAACGCAGTACATGTCAATTTCGTCAAATGAATTTTGCTGCAAAAACCCGTCTTTAATAATTTGCGAAGCTAATAAAATTAATTTTTGCTCGTCAGGAAGCGCGTCGGGTCCGATTAAACGCACAATTTCAGATAACCTTTGTTCCTGTTTTAAAATGTCAAGGCTTTTTTTTCTAACGATTGACCAGTGAGGATTAATTCTTTCCCACCAATGCTGGACTTCTTCCGCATATTCGGAATAACTTTCCATCCAGCTTATTGCAGGATAATGGCGCGCGTTTGCAAGATCCCTGTCCAATGCCCAGAAGCATCTAATAAATCGTTTTGTATGCTGTGTCACAGGTTCTGAAAAATCTCCGCCTGGAGGGGAGATAGCTCCAATTATTGAAACAGATCCTTCTTCTCCGTTAAGCGTTTTAACGCTTCCTGCTCTTTCATAAAACTCCGCAAGGCGCGCGGGAAGGTATGCGGGGAATCCTTCTTCTGCGGGCATTTCTTCCATGCGTCCGGAAAGTTCACGTAACGCTTCAGCCCATCTGCTTGTCGAGTCCGCCATGATCGCAACATGATACCCCATGTCCCTGTAAAACTCTGCAAAGGTAACGCCTGTATAAATTGACACTTCGCGCGCGGCAACAGGCATGTTTGAAGTATTTGCGATTAAAAGCGTTCTTTCCATAAGGCTTCGTCCTGTGCGCGGATCCTGCAATTGCGGAAATTCAGTAAGTACGTCTGTCATTTCGTTGCCGCGCTCTCCGCAGCCTATGTAAATAATTACGTCAGCGTCGCACCATTTTGCGATTGCGTGCTGCGTCATTGTTTTTCCGGTGCCGAATCCGCCGGGGATAGCGGCAGTACCGCCTTTAGAAAGCGGAAAAAAAATGTCGATTACGCGTTCTCCTGTAATTAAAGGCGTATCCGGCGAAAGACGCGACGCGCAGGGACGCGGGAGGCGCACAGGCCACCACTGCGCAAAAGTAATATTTTCACCTAACGATGTCTTTGCGGCTGTTTCAAAAATCGTATAATCGCCTTCGCCGCATAAAAAGGTAATTTCGCCGCCTTTGGCATCAGGAGGAACCATAATTTTACAGGTTATGCTTTCAGTTTCCTTTATTGAGCCAAGAACCATTCCGCAGCAAGCGGTAATTTTTTCGCCCCTGCTGATTTTTGCAGCTAACTCAGTGCTTGGAAAAAAATGCCACTTTTTTTGCGTATCAAGCTGATTATTCAAAGCGCCCGGTTTCATAAATGCGCCGTTATTTTCATATAAAAGAGCTAAAGGACGCTGGATACCGTCATAAATCGTACCCATTAAACCAGGACCAAGAAGCGCAGAGAGCGGACGTCCTTTGCTCACAGCAGGACTTCCAATTTTTAAACCGGTATTGTCTTCATAAACCTGAATTACAGCTTCGTCTTCTTCCAGGCGCACAATTTCGCCTATGATTCGATTTTCGCCGACTTCAATCATGTCAAAAAGCCCTGAAGCGCCAAGACCGGTTGCGCGGACAATAGGACCGGAAATTCGCCTGACTCGTCCTTCTGTCATGACGACCTCATAAAATCGCCGCCTACAAGGGCGCAGGTTAATTCTTCGCGTTTTTCGTAAAGAAGAAAATCAGTTATTTTTTCCATGGAAGCGGTTATTTTACAAATTTCAGTTTCAATTGTTATGGATGGATACAAGCCTGCGGTTTGCGGAGAATCGGGAGAAGAAAGCGAAAAATTACTGATGTTTAACGATTTCAATATGGACGCCGCTTCGTTTTTTTCAAGTTTGTTATACGCAACATCAATTTTCCCGCGGTTAATGTCGTCTTTGCAGACAGCGGTGCATTTTGAAATTTCGTTTGATAATATTTCGCAAACCTGCGCTCTGCTTAAATTGTTATACCAGGTTTTAACAGCGCTTTTTAAAACATTTTCTGTTTTTTCAATTTTTACCCTTTGTTTATCAATGGGAAGGCGGGCCATAACCCTTTGGGTTTCGGCTTTTATTAATGAATCGTATTTAATATCAAGCGAAGCGATATCATCATTTATTTTACTTTCCCACTTTGCGTTGTTTTCATTAATTGTATCTTCGCATGTTTTTAACGCACGTAAAGCTTTTTTTCTTGCATCTTCGAGTATTTCACGGTCAAGTACTTCTGTAGATTGAAGTTCTTCCATACACTATCTTCTTGAGAATGGACGGCGGCTTTCTCTTTCTTCGATTCTTTCAAGAACAATATTCGCAAGCCGTTTAAAGTGCTGCGGAAGCAGTTCCTGATCGGGATTATTATAATATCCAAGAAGAGCATTTAGCTCCGTTCTTGCCTGACTATATTTTCCCTGTTTGTAATGTATAAAAGCGATATGGTATTCAGCTGTTATGGAAAGGTCTATATTTGTACGGTTACGTTCATAAAGAGCATTGTAAAATTGAAGAGCTTGGTTATACCGGTTTCTGTCCATTGCTTCCTGTCCGCGCTGAATAAGCTGGGCAGGAGTCATATCATCAGAAACACTGCCTGACGTGGCGCATGAGGATATTAAAAAGGCGGCTATAAGTGCAATTATTAATCTTTTCATTATCATAGTAGTCATAGTATATCTATAACAACAACTTTAGTAAAGCGTAACATTGACCATATAGGCATAAATATGCATAATTAGACCATGGTTGCAGGTGTTATAGGCGCAACAGGTTATGCCGGCGCTGAATTGGTGAGGCTCCTTTCAGGGCATCCAAAAACAGAAAAATTAATACTATCCTCGGTAAGTTTTGAAGGCGAAAGAATCGAAAACATCTATCCTAATTTTTTGGGAAGAATTTCGCTTCCGCTTTTAAAGGCGGATGATGTAATCGCAGGCTCTGATGTTGTTTTTGCGGCTCTTCCTCATGCAGTGGGAGAACCATTTGCCGCCGCCTGCATGGAAAAAAAGATTCACTACATTGATTTATCCGCCGATTTCCGGTTTGATGACGACGAAGAAACATACAATAAGTGGTACAGTAAAAAATACCAGTTTCCCGATTTGCATAAAAAATCGATATACGGTTTACCCGAATTAAACAGGCAGTTAATTAAAGACGAAGCCTCAAAAGGCAGCGTAATAATAGGTAACCCCGGCTGTTATCCAACAGGCGCATCTCTTGGCGTAATGCCGGCTATGAGTAAGAATATGATTAATTCTTCTTATCCGATAATTGTAGACGCTGTCTCAGGCACTTCAGGCGGCGGCAGGGAGCCGTCCAGATATTTTCATTATTGTGAATGTGCAGATTCTGTAGCTCCCTACAAAGTGGCAAGTCACAGACATTCTCCCGAGATTGAGCGAAACATTAATGCAATGGCGAAAAGAAGCGGGATAAATGCGCCAAAGGTGATTTTTACGCCGCATCTTGCTCCCATGAACAGAGGCATCCTAAGTACGATTTACATTCCGCTTTCGGATAATTGGCGGGTAACGCCGGAAAAAATTGAAAGTAAAACAAACGAAATTCAAAAGCTCTACGAAGATTTTTATAAAGACGAACCATTTGTAAGAGTATTGCCGCAAGGCGTATATGCCGCGACCAACAGGGTACGCCAGTCAAACTACTGTGATATTTCCGTACAGATCGATATAAACGGCACAACATTAATTGCCGCGGCAGCCATCGACAACATGGTAAAGGGAGCTGCAGGACAGGCGATACAGAACATGAATATCCTGTTTGGTTTCGATGAGACATCAGGACTGGAAGCAATCCCAATGTTATTCTAACGGAGAAAAATATGACAGAAATTACGGGCGGTGTGTGCGCGCCAAAAGGTTTTATGGCAGGCGGGATTCGCTGCGGCATTAAACCAAGTTCGCAAAAAAAAGATTTAGCTTTAATATTTTCGCGTAACCCATGCTCCGCCGCGGCAGTTTTTACGAAGAATAAGGTAAAAGCGGCAAGCGTACTTGTAAGTCAGGAAAATATCGCCGAAGGTTCTCTGCGTTTAATTATCGCAAACTCCGGAAACGCTAACGCCTGCACAGGGCAGGAAGGATTGGCTGCCGCAAGAAGAATGGCGCAGGCGGCGGCAGATGCGTTTTTGGTGCGTCCTTCCGAAGTAGCAGTCGCGTCTACAGGGGTAATAGGCGTAAAGCTTCCAATCGATTTAATAGACAGCAATATAGGAGCTCTTAAGGAAAACCTTCGAAGTGATGCGCAGGGAAATGCGGACGCTCTCGAAGCGATTATGACAACGGATACGCGCAAAAAAGAAATCGCAGTTGAATTTGATATCGGAAACAAACCTGTAAGAATGGGGGCTATAACAAAAGGATCAGGTATGATTCATCCGAACATGGCTACAATGTTAACCTTTATAACAACAGACGCGGCAATTATGCCCTCTGCGCTTGATTTAAGTCTTCGCAAGGTTTGCAAAAAATCTTTTAACCGTTTAATAGTTGACGGTGATACTTCAACAAACGACATGGCTGTGGTAATGGCAAACGGCGAAGCGGGAAATTCACCCATTACAAAGGAATCTGCTGATTTTGAAATTTTTACAAAGGCGCTTGAATTTGTCTGCGTTGCTCTCACCCGAATGATGGCGCGTGACGGAGAAGGAGCCACAAAACTTGTGACTGTTACGGTTGAGGGCGCATCATCAGAAGATGCCGCAGGGGAGCTTGCAAAATCTGTCGCAGGTTCCAGTCTTGTAAAAACGGCATGTTTCGGCGCAGACGCAAACTGGGGCAGAGTGTTATGCGCAATGGGTTATTCAAAAGCCGATTTTGATCCTGAAAATACTAAAGTAAGTTTTAAAAGCAGGGCAGGGGAGATTGAAGTCTGCAGCGGAGGACAAACCGTAAATTTCTGCGAAGAAAAAGCAAAGGAAATATTAACGCAGGAAGAGATTGAAATATTAATTACTCTAAAGGAAGGCGAAGGAAAAGCTTCTGTTTGGGGATGCGATCTTACATACGATTATGTAAAAATCAACGGAGATTACAGGTCATGAACAATATTACAATAGCAAGTAACGACAGGGCAAGTATTCTTGTTCAGGCATTGCCTTATATTCAGAGTTTTCAAAATAAAACAATTGTTGTTAAGTACGGCGGAAACGCAATGCTGAATGACGAATTAAAAACTGCCGTAATCGAAGATGTTATTTTAATGTCCTGCGTAGGCATTCGCACCGTTTTGGTTCACGGCGGCGGCCCCGAGATCGAAGCCATGTTAAAAAAAACAGGCAAGGAAAGCCTCTTTGTTAAAGGCCTTCGTTACACCGACGAAGAAACAATGGATATAGTGCAGATGGTTCTTTGCGGAAAAGTAAATAAGGATATTACCGCTCTTGTTCAAAAAAACGGCGGTAAGGCAATAGGACTTTGCGGAATAGATTCGGGGCTTTTAAAAGCGCGGCGATTAAAGGGCGAAGACGACCTTGGTCTTGTCGGAGAAATCATAAGCGTTGACATATCAATGTTAAATACAATTTTAAATTCAGAAATAATCCCTGTTATTTCATCGGTTGCCTATGGTACAGGCGAAGACGAAGGGAGACCGCTCAATATAAACGCCGATATAGCAGCCGCAAAAATCGCAGCCGCTCTGGGCGCGGAAAAACTCGTCCTTATGACCGATGTAAGAGGTATTTTACGCGATTTAAATGACGAAAACTCGCTTATAAAGACTGTCGAAAGAAAGAATCTGGACGCTCTTAAAAAGGAGGGAATCATAAGCAGGGGGATGATCCCAAAAACCGACTGCTGCGCCATGGCATTGGACGGAGGCGTTAAAAAAGCCCATATCATAGACGGCAGGCTCCATCATGCCATTTTAATCGAACTTTTCACGGACGAGGGAATTGGAACAATGATCGAATGTGATGGTTCGTGTTAAAATTCTGTGCAAAACCCTAGACATTAATTGTCAAAATTTGCTAGAATGGCAGAAGTATAAGGAGGCCAGTTGGCAGAGAAAGATTTACGTGTAAACGAGCAGATTCGTTCCAGGGAAGTTCGTCTAATCCGGGATGATGGTGACCAGGGAATTATGTCTGTATCGCAAGCGCTGGAACTTGCAAGGGAGGCAGGTCTTGATCTTGTGGAAGTGGCGCCTCAGGCGGTGCCGCCGGTTGTCAAGATTTTGGACTACGGCAAGTTCAGATTCGAAAATGAAAAGAGGCTTCGGGATTCAAAGAAAAAGCAGAAACTTCTTAAGCTAAAAGAAATCCGAATGCAGCCCAAGATTGATGATCATGATCTTGATTTCAAATCGAAGCATATAAAGGAATTTTTATCTGCAGGTAACAAGGTAAAAGTAACGATTCGTTTCCGCGGACGCGAACTTGCCCATACCGAACTTGGTTTTGATGTAATGAAGGACGTGCTTTCCCGTATCGAGGGAGAGTATGTGATGGATAAACCGCCCGCAATGGAAGGAAGGTTTATGTCCATGGTTCTTGGTCCTAAAGGCAAAAAATAACCTGACCTTTAATTTTGGGATTATTGGTCGTGTAAAACATTGTAAGAGAGGTGGCATATGCCAAAAATGAAAACCAAAAAAAGCGCGGCAAAGCGTTTTTCCTTTACCGGCACAGGCAAGGTAAAGTATAAAAAACAGAATCTGCGCCATATTCTCACAAAGAAATCTTCCAAGCGCAAGCGTGGTTTGCGCCATGCAGGCATTCTGTCTGAAGACAATGTGCCTGTTATCAGAAAAAAACTCTTGCCGTACGGTTAAGGGATAAAGAGGTAATTTATGTCAAGAGCAATAGACGGTTCCAAAAGAAAGAACCATCGCAAAAAAATATTAAAACAGGCAAAGGGTTATTGGGGAAGAAGAAGCACCAATTTTAAAACAGCAAAAGACGCTGTCGCAAAATCGCTTGCTTATGCTTACCGCGACAGAAAAGACAGGAAAGGGCAATTTCGAAAACTCTGGATTATAAGAATCAATGCGGCTTGCAGAGAAGTTGGAATTTCCTATTCAAGGTTAATCGCAGGTCTTGATAAGGCAGGCGTTATCATTAACCGAAAATCTTTGGCTTACCTTGCAAGCGAAGACACGCAGGCGTTCAATGCTATCGCAGAAAAAGCCAAACTGGCTTTAGCCAAATAGGCAGCGGCAGGAGAATATAATTCATGGTCAGCCTTGAGCATGTTCAGCTTTTAGAACAAAAAGTCGCCAGGGTGATTGAGCACATACAGCGTCTTAGTTCCGAAAAGGCGGCGCTTTACGAAGAGATCGCAAACCTGAAGGCAAGGCTTGATGGAAATCAAAAACGCCTTGAAGACGCTGAAATGGTTGTTATGCGCTTTAAAGAAGATCAAAGCAGAATCGAAGACGGCATAATGGCTGCGTTAAACCGTTTAAACCAGTTTGAAGAAGCGTTTGAAACCAGCATTTCTACCGAGCAAAAACCGCATGGAAAAAAAGCTGCTTCAAAAAAAGAAAAGACTGAAGAACAAAAACCGTCAGATTCAAAGGAGTTCTTTGAAATTGCGAAAAAAAACGTCGAAGATACTTTCGGCGAACTTGATATCTTTTAGGGAATTTAATGGCCAATGAAATCCGGCTTGATATTCTTGGAACTTCATTTACCATTACTGCCGATGAAGAAGAGGCGTATCTTACAAAGGTACTGACTCAATACAAGGCGGCAGTAAAAAACACGCAAAAAATATCAGGGATTAGCGATCCTTTAAATGTGGCGGTTTTAACTGGTTTTTTATTGTGCGATGAATACAATAAAATAAGGCTGCAGCTTGAAGAAAAGGACGAATCATCAGGCGGCATAATGGCGGAAGGCGAAGAAGTTGAAGATCGTATTCTTCGTTTAACAGCAAAACTTGAACAAACGCTTAACTTGTACAGCGATGAAAAATAATTTTAAAATACTTCTTGATGCAGACTCGTGTCCCAAACCCGCAAGAGACCTTATTTTACGAAGGGCTTTAAAATTAAATATTAGAATTATTTTTGCAGCTAACCATCCTATTCCATGCGAATGCGAAATTGACGGACGTGTCTTTGCCGCGGAAATGGAACTTTGCCCCGCTACAGAAAATTCTGCGGATGATCGCATGGTTGAACTTTCTCTGCCGGGCGATCTTGCAGTAACAAGGGATGTTCCTCTTGCCAAACGTCTTGTAGAAAAAAACGTCTCTGTAATTGACGACCGCGGCCGCATATTTACATCCAATAATATTAACGAGCTTTTATCGCTTAGAAACTTTGCTGTGGGATTGGCTGATTCCGGTCTTGGAATGGAAAGAATTTCCAACTACAGCAAGAAAGATTTAAAAACATTTGCAGACAGCCTTGACAGGCTTTTAACCAAAATGGTAAAGGATTAATCCTGAAAAAAATTAATCCTCAGGATACGAGCTTTGCGTCTGCTTAATATTCGGCAGTATCTCGAAGAAGATCTCTATAAGTTCAGGATCAAATTTTGAACCTGCCAATTTTCTAAGTTCCATTAAAACGTCGCCTTCCACCCAGGGTTCTTTATAAACACGTTTGGAGCAAAGCGCGTCGTAAACATCTGCGATTGCTACGATTCTTCCGCCCAGGGGAATTTCTTCGCCTTTTTTTCCGATAGCTTTGCCGTTTTCATCGGCTTTTTCTATGGCTCCTGTATTGGGATCAACCCAGCCCGGGTAGCCTGTGCCGTCCCAGTTTTCATGATGAGTAAGAGCGATTTCCCTTGCAAGAATATCAACAGGAGAGCTTGTGTCATTAAAAAGACTCGCGCCGTAAACAGTGTGATTCTGCATGATTAAATATTCTTCAGGAGTAAAACGCGAGGGTTTTTTTAAAATTGCGTCCGATATGGCAACTTTGCCGACATCATGAAGCATCGAGCTTATTTTTAATATATCGCGGTATTTTTCTTTTTCTTCGAATGAGATTTTATGATGGTAAGCCCAGCGATCGTAAATATCCACAGCATAACCTGCTACGCGGTTTACATGAGTGCCCGTTTCCTTTGGATCGCGAAGTTCAGACATTTTTATCATGCGAAGAATCATCGCTCTTGTAATATAAGCTCTTTGTAAAACCATGGTCGCGTTTGTAGCAAAGTGGGTAAGCACCAGTTCATCGTCGGCAGAGAAGGGGATTATATTATTCGCGTTGTCTTTTGCGTTTAAAACCTGAATAACGCCCATTAGGCGTTTGTCGGTTGCGATAAGCGGAATGGTAAGACTCGACACGGTTTTGTATCCCGTGATAACGTCAAAAGATGAATTAAAAGAATAAGTCGCGTCTTCGGGTATTTTATACATGTCCGGAATATTTATCAATTCTCTTTTTAACGCGCAGTAACCCGAGATTGAGTGTTCGTTAATTAAAACTGAAAAAATCGAGTAAATCATTTTTTGGCCGGAAGGAAGATTTTTTTGGATAGTATCGTTCTGGGAATATTTTATAGAAAGTTTTTCCGTTCCTTCTTCTCCGGGCTCTGTCGGAACAGTTATATATATCGAACCTGCGTCCGCTTTTACAACTCTTCTTGATTCAAAAAGAATTCTTTCCAGCAGAAGGTCGTAATCCTGGATTTGATTTATTTCCGAATCCAGTTGAATTATACGCTTAAAATCCGTTTCACCCTTCATTCAGCCTGAGGCTGTCCCTTTTAAAGGCAGCATCCCCCCTTGTATAAACTGCTTGACATTTATATTCTATAAAAACCGAGGAAAATAATCAATGGGAGTCATAAAAACGGCGCTGGAAATCGCCCTGGAAAAGACAGAAACAGTCAAAAGCGACAAGACCAGTATCGATCAATTTGAGGCAAAGCAAAAAGGCAAAAAGCTTGCAAACGCGTTTTTGGCGGGGGAAGCCGACCTTGCAAAAGAGATTAAAAACGCGATAGAGGATAAAAAGAGCGGTTTACAGAACAGCCTTAAACAGGGTATTTTTGACGTTTTAATAACTCAAATCGCGCTGCCTGCAAAAGAGGCCGATGAAACAAAACTTAATAAGGTCGGCGAAGGCTTAAGCGTCATTATCAATAATAAGGAATTTTCTGAAATGTACAATTCCTTTTTGCTGCTTGTAACACAGTATATCAGCGAAGCGTCTCAATACGATAAAATGATTCGTCAGCAGTATGCGCCCAAGCTCCGGCAAAAAGAAGAAGAATTGTCCCGAAGGATGGGAAGGGAAGTCCGCCTGGATCCAATGCAGGATCCTGAGTTTGTCGCTTTTTATAATCAGCATTTAAACGCGCTTAAGGAAAAGTACGAACCTGTAATGGAACAGGCAAGAGAAGCCGCAAAGGATATGTTTAACGGGAATTAAATCTGGCGGGTGCCGCCGGTTCTTAAACCTGCTTCGTATAACTTTCCGCAGGAAATAAACATTGGAAGTTTGGTTCCCGCAAGAACGATATCGGATTCATCAGCCATTTCGATCATGTCACGGCTTGGGATTTTGCCGCGGACAAAGATAATTGCGTGAATATCCAAAAGCTCCGCGGTTCTGATCACCTGGGGGTTTACAAGACCTGTAAGCAGGAGAACCCTGTCTTTAACAAAGGCCATTACATCGCTCATTAGGTCTGCGCCGCAGGCTGATTCCACATCGCGCGCACCTTTTTCCGGATCGTTAAAAAATTGCCCTTCCAGCAAAGTAACTGCATCAGATACCTTCATTATTCCCCCTAGACATAGTCCTACTCTATTATTATACTATTTTAAAAATATTGTAAAGCCCAAGGGGAGGATATTATGGCAGAACATGTAATGCATAAAAAAGAGGTCAAAAAAGCGCCTCAAAAGAGCCTGAAAGAAAAACGCGAACAAAAAAAAGCCAAGAAAAAAAGCAAAGAATCCTAAGAATTTAACCACGGAGTTCACGGAGTACACGGAGAGGAAATGGTTTTTCTAGTTAAAACCTCTGTGTTCTCCGTGTCCTCTGTGGTTTTTATTTTTCCTTAAATAACCACAAGACCTATAGTAAAGCCTGTTAGCGTATCAGGTAGAACTCTACACGTCTGTTTTTCCACCAGTTTTCTCTGTCCTCATATTGAGCTATAACATTGGAACTGCCGGCTCCTGTCGGGCTAAGCCTTGAACGGGTGACGCCGTTTCGTACCAGTTCATTAACAATCGCTCTTGCCCTAGCTTCGCTGATGCTTCTTAATGTGGGCTCTTCGCGGTCACGGGCAGCGCCTGCAGGCTGTGTAGGATTGGCATGTCCCTCTACCTGCACTCTGTAATCGCGGAATTGATTTAAAATCTGCGCTACGCGTCTTATGATACGGGTGTTTTCCGCGATTACTTCACGCGGAAGATCGTTAAAATCCGCCGCATTAGGTCTGAACTGAATCGACGGTACCATGATTCGAAGCCTGCCGCCTTCGCGGATGACAAGTACGTCGGTAACAATCCTTCCTGTTATGAGACTTGAATTGCCAAGCGCGTCAGTTGCGGTAAACGTATATTGATAGGGAGACGCAGACTGAACAAGTTCTCCCCTGTCGCTTCTTCCGTCCCAGATGATTCTGTTTGCAGGAGTGCCGCGGCCTTCGATTCTGCGAAACAGGGTATTTAAAGATTCAACAGGACGAAACTCGATAGCCCACTCTGCAATGGGGGAGGCATCAATTGCCGTAAGGTTAATAATTAGCTCATCGTTTTCGCCGTCATTGTCGGGACTAAAATATTCGGGGGTAGAGGAGAATGTCAATTGAGGCCCCGAAACGTCAACCAGTACATTAGTGGCGGCGGCAGTTACAATATCACCCCTTGTGTAATTAACCGTAAGCTGCGGAGTAAAAATGCCTTCGCGGATTTGACCCTGTTCATTAAGACCGTTCCAGCCCAGAACAGACGGAACCTGACTTCCTCCGGAAAATGTGCGAAACACAGCGCCCGATTCATCTTTTAATTCCAGTTTCCATGTATCAATACCGTCTGTTAATAAAAGACGAATGGAAAAATTAACCAATGCGCTGCTTTGGTTTGCTTCGGGTTTTACAGCGGCAGCAGAACTTGTAAGAAAAGCGCCTGCTTCCCTTGAATCTAAAATAATATTTGTTGTTTCCGCGCTTGCGCTATTTTGCGCCCTGTCCGTAACGCTTATGCGAAAATTATAAACGCCGTCAGGCGCGAAATCTCCCGCGTCATTTCTTCCGTTCCATGAAACAGGCGATGGTTCTCCGCTCATAATATCAAACGATCTGATTCTTGCGCCTTGTGCATTGTAGATTCCGCTTTCCCACGCTTCTTCGGATGAACCTCTGGGAGTAAATGTAATTACAGGATTCGCAGTTCCCTTTGGATCGAAAATTCGCTGTGAATCTGTCATTGCTGCAATCGTGATGCTGGGAGCAGTATTTCTTAAATACGCTTCGTAAACATCAGTTGTTGATGTGTTGCCCGAATCATCGGTTGAAGTAATGGTGAATGTATATCTGCCATCGGGAGCAAGTTCGCCTGAAGAGCGAAGACCGTCCCAGGAAATAACAGACGGAATTTCAATTTGATTTTTCGGCGTTACTATACGGCTGAAAAATTCGCGTAAATTAAAACTTTCAAAACGCTGTTCCTTGTTTTCGATAACCCGCACAACATTACCGTTTTCGTCTTTTATTTCCATCGACCATGATACAATGTAATTTTGATCCGTAATGCTTAAAGGAACTTCCAGCGTGTCGCTTCTGCCGTCGTTATTGGGCGAAAAATGTCTGCTCTCGGGATAATTTAGCGTAATGGCAGGCGGTCTTGTATCCGCTACGCCTGCATACCAGCTGACACCTGCGCCAACTGCGGTTATGCCTTCGTATAACGGTTTAAATGCGCCTGCAATTCTTTCCCCGCCTGAGGGAAGCGGAATATTTACTGTAATGCCGACAGCAGGAACGGCAGGAAATGTAACCGTGTTTTCAGATAACTCGCGGACATTTAAACCGCTTCCGCCCGGCCATGATACCGAGACAGTTACAATTTGCGCAATTGTTAAATTCATGCCTGCTTTAAAAATAAAACTTATATCGGGCGGATAAAAGAGGGAAGGAACGCTGATATCAGCCGCAAAATTTAATATAAAAGGATCTCTTCTTCCTTCGGCGCCTTCAATGTGCAAAAGATCAAATGAAACGCCGCCCATCGGGGTAAACCATGTCGGGAAATAACTTAATCCAAGACCGCGAAGAACTACGCCGATTGTAAAATTTTTTAAGAAACCAAGATTGCCGATGTTGTATCTGAATCCAAGGTCGGCAGAAATTGTAAATTCCGCGCCGAAGCCGAAATTGATTCCAAGACCCAGTGACATTCCGGGATACAATTCTTTTGCCGCAAATAAATTTCCTCCAAAAGTCGGGTTAACAGGAAAATATATAAATTGATCGTTTGCAAATCCGCCGAGATACCTGATATGTCCGCCGAATACTCCGTACTTTGTGGGGAAAAGCGCTCCCAATGAAATAGACTGCATAAATCCGTCAGTCTCCCTGCCGCCCGGAAAAACCGGAATTGCCAGATATGAAATGTCAAAGATCATTCTGTTTGCGTCTGCGCCCTGCGCGGGGTTAATTGCGCTTACAGGAGCGCCTCCTCTTGTTGTTGTAAACCCTGACGCAGCCTGGGCTGCGCTGTATAGATCCGGCGCCGCATCCGCGAAAGGCCGTGATTCAGCATAAAGAATTCCTGTTGTCAGTAATAATGCAGGGATAAGTGAAAGCTTTTTTATTAATTTCATGGTTTCATGGTAGCATTACGGTATATTTTCTGCAATTATTTACGCTATATTGAGGTACTTTTCCGGTTCGTGGTTAACTTTTTCCTCATATTGTTGTTAATATAGTCATAGAGGAATAAAAATGAAACAAGCGCTTAACCAACGGCTCCTTACTCTTTGTACTCTGTTTATGGTCTTTCTTGTTTCCTGTTCGGGAAACAAGACGGGAACCGCTTCCTATGAATTTACAGAAATACGCAGGGGAAATCTTGAACGGACAGTTTCTTCAAGCGGCACCATTAACCCTGTGGCAACGGTAAGAGTTTTACCGCGTATGAGCGGAAGAGTCGAAGAAATACATTTTGATTATAACGACACTGTAAAAAGGGGAGACATTTTAGCGCGTCTTAATACCGACATGCTGCGTCTTCAGAGGGATCAGCTGAACGCATCGGTTCAAAAAGCAAGAGCAAATTATGATCTGCAATTGATCAATTTCAGAAGTCAGGAAGCGCTTGCAGAAAGAGGTTTAATTTCCGAGTTTGAGCTTAGAACAGCGCGTACCAATTTAAATAATCAAAGAGCTGATCTTGCCGTAGCTGAATCAAATTTGAGGGTAAAAGAAACAGAGATAAATCAATATGCGTTTATAACGTCTCCGATAGACGGCATTGTTCTGGATCGGAATATAAATATAGGCGACACGGTTGTGGATTCCGCAAATAATAATTCAACAAGCATATTTACAATTGCGGAAAATCTAAGGGAGATGCAGATTGAAGCCATGGTAGGAGAACTTGACGTCACTTCAATTCATAAAGATCAGCAGGTAAGGTTTACGCTTGAAAGTCTTCCCGGACGCAGGTTCAGGGGAGTGGTGGAAAATATTAGAATGATTCCTGTTGTTTCGAATAACGTTGTTTCTTATGTTGTCGTTATAAATGTAGAAAACAGGGACGGCTCCCTTATGCCTGGAATGACATGCGCTGTTGAATTCATTGTAGAAAGCGCGGAAGACGTTCAGTTGGTTCCAAATGCCGCTCTTAGGTATCAGCCGACAATTTTAAACGCTGATCAAATTTCAGAAATGATGTTTACTGCAAGTCTTGCGAACATGAACGACGAACAAAGAGAAGCCGCAATCCGCGCAAGGGAAGAACAGGCGGCGCAGCAAAGACAGAGTCAAAATTCGAATCAGGGAATTACGCAATTAATAATGGGAGATCAATCCAGCGCCAACAGAATGATGGGAGGCGGAACAAGACGGCAGGCAAGCGGCGCAGGCTCAGGCGGGCGAAGTTCAAGAAGACCTGCGATTGTTTATCGTAACCTTTGGTTTTTTTCCGGCGACGGAAAACTTGAAGTGATACAGGTGCGCACAGGAATCAGCGACGGAGTGAACACGGAAATTATTACCGAAGAAGACCTCGCGGGAAAACAGGTAATACTCAGGGAGAGAATCTAGTGTCTGTTATTGAGATGCGCGGTATTAAACGCGAATACCGTATGGAAAGTAAACCTTCAAAAATAAAAAAAAATACGGCTCAGGAAGCTGTAATTGTGCGCGCTCTTCGCGGCGTGGATTTTTTTGCAGAGGAAGGAGAGTTTATTTCCGTAATGGGGCCGTCCGGTTCCGGCAAATCAACATTGATGAATATTCTTGGCTGCCTTGATAAACCTTCGGGCGGAACTTATTCTCTTGACGGCATTGAAACGTCTTCATCGAATTCCGATACGTTCGCATACATACGAAATATTAAAATCGGCTTTGTTTTCCAGTCATTTAATCTGCTTGCGCGCACAACCGCGCTTGAAAACGTAGAGCTTCCCCTTTTTTACAGGCGCGATAAAACCATGGATAACGCGAAACGAAAAGAAAGGGCAATTAACGCTTTAAAGGAAGTTGGTCTTGATGAGCGCATGGATCACTTCCCGTCACAGCTTTCCGGCGGACAGCAGCAGCGCGTAGCAATTGCCCGCGCGATGGTAAATGATCCTGCGTTTATTCTCGCGGACGAACCGACAGGAAACCTTGACACGGGGATGACACTGGAAATAATGGGACTTTTCCAGCAGCTAAACAAGCGCGGAAAAACAATTGTCATGGTAACGCATGAACCGGAGCTTGCAGCATATACAAAACGGGTTATAACACTTAGAGACGGTTTATTGGTTTCTGATAAAACAGTAGACGACAGACGAAACGCGCAGGAAGATCTTGCTCAATGGAATAAAAATCATTCATTATTGGCAGGAGAAACATGAATATACTGCGGCTTTTACATACATGTATCCGCTCCATACTTCGTAACCGCATGCGAAGTCTTTTAACATCGTTAGGTGTCATTATAGGAGTAGGGTCTGTGATCATTATGGTAGCACTTGGCGAAGGTTCGCAGCGCGAAATTGAAAGGCAGATAACGGCAATGGGAACCAATTTGCTGCAGATAACGCCGAGCCGTACCGCAAGCCGCGGCGCGCAAAATGTAAGGGTCAGGGCAAGTTCGTTTACATTAACAGATATCGACAGACTGCGCACAGAATCTACTTTTATTTCGCATATTTCAGGCGTTATTAATTCAAATCAAAACGTATTCGGCTCTGAAGGCAATGCGACCGTTTCCGTTCAGGGAGTTGAGCCTGATTTTATTCATGCGCGAAACTGGAGTATACAGACGGGATATTTTTTTGATGAAGAAGACATGATGCTTAGAAACAGGGTAGCGGTTCTTGGAAGCACAACTGCAAGAAATTTATTCGGCGAGGCAAATCAGGCATTGGGAGAGCAGATAAGAATCGGAAATAATTATTTTCAGGTAATAGGTCTTTTGCAAAGCAAGGGCGCAAACCTGGGCGGAAACGATCAGGACGATATTGTAATGATTCCATTGGATACAATGATGACGCGTCTTACAAATACGAGAAATATTAACATGATTGTGGTAAGCGTTATAAGCAAGGATTACATGGAAGCCGCGCAAAAGGAAACAGATCTTATACTTCGTGAATCACGTAACATTCAGCAGGGAGCGGCGTCTGATTTTGAAATAATGAATCAGGCCGATATTATCGACATGGCATCGGCTACATCAAGAACGCTTACGACTCTTTTGGCGGCGATTGCGGGCGTTTCGCTTTTAGTCGGAGGAATCGGCATTATGAATATTATGCTGGTCTCTGTAACAGAGCGTACGCGTGAAATTGGAATCCGCATGGCAGTAGGCGGACGAAAACGGGATATACTTATGCAATTTTTAACAGAATCGGTAATTTTAAGTTTGATGGGCGGCTTGCTTGGAATAGGTCTTGCTTTCCTTGTCTGCCATTTAATGACAATGATAGGAATTCAAACGGCCATAAGCCCGGTAATTGTAATGATTGCTACTATTTTTGCGGCTCTTGTCGGCGTAATATTCGGTTATTATCCCGCGTTAAAAGCCGCAAAACTTTATCCAATTGACGCATTGAGGTACGAATGAGAAAGATAAAAAAAATACCGCGAAGTTTAACCTTCCTTGTTTTACTTACGGCGCCGTGTTTCGGGTTGTTCGCGCAAAGCCTGAATCTTGAAGAAGCGCGGCTGCTTGCGATTGCTTCTTCAAGGTCTCTTGCGAGGTATAACATTGCGATTCAAACCAGTTTGTTAAACGAAAGAAATCAATTTTTTTCCATGCTGCCTCAGGTGTCGGCAAGTTTAAACGTATCTTCAAGTTATTTGCGGAATTGGGAATTTGTAAACCCGATTGATAACATGTCCGCAGGCGTTTCAATTTCAGTTACGCAGGTTCTTTTCCGCGGCGGCAGAAGTTTTATAGAAAGAGCTATCAGATTAATTGAGACAGAAAGCGTAAGGCTTGAAGCAATGGCAGCTTATTTCTCTGTTCTGGATTCGTTAGACAGGGAATATTATGCCGTACTGGAAGCAAAAGCCGCGCTTGAATCTGCGGAATTATCTCTGGAAGCAGTAGAACTTAGTCTTTCGATTGCGGAAATAAGGCATCAAAGCGGAATGATAAATCAGGGCGAATATCTGGAAGCGCTTGCGGAAAAAGAAGCAAGTGAAAATTCGCGCAATCAGGCGCGGCGCAATTTATCTCTTGCAATTAACAGATTTCTTGTGCTTACAGGAATAACAGGTTCTGTCGAACTGGAACCTGTTAACTTTGATATTTATGAAAATATTCTTGTCCGTCTTTCTTCAATCTCGGATGAAAACTCACTGTTGTTATTTGATAATTTATGGAACGTTATAAGCGGATCAAATCCTTCGTTTGCAAGGGCGTCCCTTAACAATCAAAGAGCGCAAAGGAATCATACAAGCACAGTCAGAAGTTTTTTACCAACAATCGAAGCGGAAATATTTTCGTCGCGGTTTAATTTCCTGCCCGGTTACAACAGCACAAGCTCAGGGGGAATTACAATTAGCGGGCGCATACCGCTTGATTTTTGGGTCATGACAAACACAATCGAAAGAAGCAGGCTTTCCCTTGAATCATCCGAAATTGATTTTGCAAACGCAGGTGTTTCCCTGCAGCAGGAATTAAGAGCCGCGCTTTTTGATCTGTATTCGCAGGCAGAAAACGTTTTATCTTCCCGCCGCTCACTGCAGGCGACAGAAAGACGTTTTGAATTTACAATGGAACGCTACAGGCTTGGTCTTAGTTCTGTTTCGGATCTAATCAGCGCAACGTCAGGTTTAATGAACAGCAGAAACAATCTTAACCGCTCAAGTTATTCTTTCCTGCGAAGTTTATCGGGACTGCGTTCACTCTGCGCGCTTGACACCGAAGAAGAATTGCTTCAGTTACTTACCGGAAATTTCCTTTAAGCGGTTAATAATATCGATATGCTGCGTGCATGCTTTTTCGCATAAACCGCATTCTGTGCAATTGGCGGCTGCGCTTCTGTCGATGCTCCAGTGCCATTTTAACCTGTTGCCGATTGGGTCTTCGCTTTTTTTATCCAGTAATTTTTGATTGTAGGCGTCCATGTAGTACGGAATCGGTATATCTGCAGGGCAATTGTCGCAATACGCACAGCCTGTGCAGATACCTTCGAATGATGCCGACGCTTTTGATTTTACTTCGTCAAGTTCATTTTGTGTGCGCGGTTTGTAGCCTTCAATCGCGGCAAGACATTCATTAAGATGTTCCATTGTATCAAAACCAACAAGCGTACTTGTAATATCCTTGTGATCCCAAAGAACGCGAAGAGCCGCTTCTGTTATGCTTTCTCCGTCACGGCGGATAAAATTAAAAAGGTCGTGATGCTGCGGAATCACGCCGCCGCCAAGAGGGTTCATTACAACAGCGCCCAGGTTTTTTTCTTTTATTGCGTCAAACGCCTCCTGCCTTGTGTTAAAATTATAGGCGGAATAACCAAAAAGAACGCCGTCAAAAACAGCTTCCATTAAAAGCGTTTTAATTTCATCTTTTATTAAATGGCTTGAAATACAAATATGTTTAATTAGATTCTCTTCTTTTAATTTTCTGAATGTTTCAAGGATTCCGTCTTTTTTTCTGTTTTCCCACCCGTCCAGAGTAGTGATACACCAGATATGATAAAAATCGATTGTATCGATATTAAGGCGTTTTAATTGCGCTTCTATTTCGCGGCGAATCCCGTCAGGAGAGCTTTCGAATGTTTTTGTCGCGCAATAATAGGGGAGGCCTTTTTTTCGCATTTCGGCAAAACCCTTGCCAAAGACCGTTTCGCTTCTTGTTTCAAAATAACCGGGCGCAGTATCAAAATAATTTATTCCGCCCTGTGCGGCTGCGCTCATAAGAGCTATACATTCGTCATGGTCGTCGATATTTTTAAATCTCATTCCGCCAAAACCCAAAAGTGATACCTTTTTGCCGGTTTGCCCGTAGTCCCTGTATATCATAAACGCCTCCAGTCTGGTCATTATATCATTATTTTGTATATATTCAAGTATCATGCACAATTACTTTTAGTATAAAAACACTTGAAAAAAAATCATTTCATGTGTATATTAGTTATAACTAATTTATTTTTTTAAGGTAGCAATAGCAGCATTAAAGACTTCATGGAATTCTCTTGTGACTTTTATTACTGCTGCAACAGGTATTAATTGGACGTTATGGGGTATTCCATTAAGTCCTATTTAAAATATTCGTCGGCACTACCAGTTTTTAAAAAATTAACTGGTAGTGTTATTTCCTCGTCTATTATCTTTCCATACGTGTTTACTGTATGCGGGTTGTTGTGGATTTATATAAAGGAGAGAAAATTAAATGAAAAAAAGACTTGCTCTTATTCTCCTGTTTGTGTCCTTTCCCATGGCTGCATATACATTTGATTTTTCCGTTCAATATTATGTACCTACCCTTTTTGGCATTTCTTCAGGTCCGGCAGCAACAATAACGCGTTTTCAAAATAATGACAGTGAATCACGTTTTTTAATTCCTTTTGAAGTAAAAGTCGCAGCTTTAAGTTTCCATGATTTTACATTAAGCGGAAATGCTATCACTTCATTCTTTATTGAGGATGATATATTTAGTTCTTTTAATCTTTCAGTTGGAGCCAGTTTATTTTACAATCGCGGCAATGCAGCAAAAATGTCGGGATTGTTTATATCTTTATATCCTTTGTATGAATATCCGCTGTTTGCTTTTGGAAAGGAACCGGGATTAACATGGAAAATGGCAGCTGATATTGGATATTCTCTTGTTTTATTTAATTTATTACAACTCAATATTTTCTCAAGATATATGTTTATTTGGCGGGGAGAAGAATTTGGTATTGCTCCAGATGTTGGCATTACAATTGGTGTTCATTTACCAAGGCGTACGCAAAGGTGACAGACGCGCTATTCAGCACGCGCAGCGTGTTGTTGTGTTAAAAGCAGAAACCGCTTTCGCGGTTAATTTAAAAGTGGCGCACATTAATGTCAATGTGATAATGATAGCGCGAGGGCTTTAGCCCGAGCAGTGCGCCCCGTTTTCTCATTATGTCGTTAGGCGAAATAGGTACGCTATTGATGGTGTGGTTTGAAGGAGCGGGGATGCGGCGGGTAGGCCCCGCTTCGCTCCTTT
>Ga0209755_10002950_pt1 | contig 22141 bp, 22 predicted proteins | sample TergutCo191P1_FD_187301 | JGI IMG/M metagenome (GOLD analysis project Ga0209755, IMG submission 187301) | Cornitermes sp. P1 segment gut microbial communities from Petit-Saut dam, French Guiana - Co191P1 (SPAdes) (version 2) | ecosystem: Host-associated > Arthropoda: Insects > Digestive system... | reverse complement strand
ACCCACACGCCCGCGAATGCAAAAGAAGGACAACAATAGAATTTATGGGCGAATCCAGACAGGTTTGCCGTGGTGCTATTTCCCTAAAATGGAATCCATCCGGATTTGAGGATTTAAGACGACTGGCAGCAGCGGCAAGTGAGGTTATGAGGGCGGCAAAGGATAGTAGCCGCTGAAAATAAGCATTATCTACAGTTGCAAACCCTTCGCACAAGTTTTCCCTTATTTCAAGTCCGCTTGAAAGGACAAGCCTGCAAAATGTGTTATAATTCGATAAACAAGAAATATATTGTTCTTATTCTTAATGTTGAGGAGATTTTATATGCCATATAATTTTGAAACTAACAGTTTTTATGAATTAGATTATACTAAGTTATTTCATGATATTAATAAGATTAGTTTTATGAATAATCCAATTCACCAAAGTGCTTATATTATGAAATGGATTTGCGAATTAAAACATTATGATGAGTTAGTACGCAAACAAACAGACACCCCTGAAAAAATAAGGGAGTTGACACACAAAAAACTTTATCATGGTGAGCTTGAAAATTTTCAATTGCCAATACACTTTGATTCATGTTCAATCTTTTTGCATTTTCGCGTTTCATGTGTGCATCAATTATTTTCTTATCATCCACCGAAAAAAGATGATAAGCAACACATAGATATCAGCTTATTTACTGAACCAAGCAACATATTATGGACACCAACTGATACAAATCTTATAAATATGGACAAAATTAATGAACCGATAATTATAATTCCGTTTTTTATGAACAAATACAATAGCCTTGTGATTGATGGAAATCACAGACTCACATATAAAATAAATAATGAATCAAATGACATTTTTGCATATGTTTTATCAGAACAAAGTGTTATCGATTTTAAACTCTGCGCCAGTGACTTTGATTTGGCGTTTTATATAATGCTAAATGAAATAAATCATATAAATTCTGCAATAAAAAATAACGAACAGTTAATTTCTATAATAAACAAATCATTCCTAGCGGAAGGAAAATATAAATTTGGGCATTAATGCTTGATATGTTTTTCGTACAGATTACTCTATTCCACTTGGACGGACAAGTCTACAAATATGTCGCAGACTGACGATGTGTAATAATTATTGTTGGGATTGAGAGAAAAATAAATTTTCCCTTATCTCAAGTTCACTTGGACGGACAAGCCTTCAAAAATGTGCTATGCTTTTCAATGCAAGCAAACAAACCTATATTTTGGAGGCAACTTATGTCAAACACGCTCCCTTTATTGGAAACAGAACGCCTTGTTTTACTTCCGTGGAGGATGGAATATGCCGAGGATATGCTCATATTCGCTTCAAACGAAAAGGTTATACATCCAGCTGGTTGGAAACTAATACCTGATGTTAAAAAAGCAAAAGCGAAAATAAAAAGTTTTATCGACAGGAATGCCGATGAATGGGCAATTGCATTAAAAGTAAATGGAGGTCAAAAAATAATCGGCTGGATAGGGATGCATAAAGTCAATTTAAAGGGTTATAATTTTTCATTGGATTTTGGTTATGGGCTTGCAGAGGAATATTGGGGACAAGGAATAGCCGCAGAAGCATCTAAAAAATTAATGTATTATGCGTTTATAGGGCTTAAATGTGATGCAATGACAGTTTCGCATAAGGTTTTTAACAACCGTTCAAAGCAAGTAATTGAAAAATGCGGGTTTAATTTGCGTGGGATTTATCCAAAAAACAACCAAGACAATCCTGATTCAAATGCCTGTTACTCTCTTTCGCGTATTGATTACATAAATATGTTTAACATTTTGGAGAGCGATGAATATGGAGATGTAAAAAATATTCTTATAAAATATAAACCAAAACCCCGAAAGGAAAAGGCTCCGCAAAAATATGACCCAAGACAACCGAAGCAAACCAAGGGAAGCCCTTACAGCATAAATAATCCTGTAAGGATAATTGACAGCATTTCATGGATAAAAGAACCTACAGGATATTTATGCGGTCAATCCTGCGTGGCTATGCTTGCCGCTGTATCTGTTGATGAAGTAATAAAAATAATGGGTACGGATAAGGGTACAGGTCATACGCATATCAGAAAAGCACTAAATTATTACGGTATTCGGTATGCACCAATTAATTATTCACCCGACCCTAATGATTCTTTGCCTGAACTGTGTATGATTGTATTTACGTTGCCCAAATATCGGCATTGGAGTTTATATTACAAAGGCGTTTTTTATGACCCTGAGTTTGGTGTAATAAATGAATACCCTCCCAATGCACTATTAAGCAATGTGTGGGAAATATTTCCTTAATGTGTGTTATAACATTATCAATGGTAAGCCATAAACAAATTTTCCCTTATATCAAGCCCGCATGAAAGGATAAGCCTTCAAAGATGTGCTATGGTTTTCAACGCACACGAATAATAAATATGTTTTCGGTAAGATAGAAAGCAATGTCTGAACAAGGGATTGAATATTTCATTTGCAAAACGCTAATGAGGGAAACGCAAAAAAACGCACTTGATTTTACCGCATATTTGAGGGCAAATGCTTTGTTGTTCGAAAGATGTCTTAACGGTTTTTGGGAAGATAAATTGTATTGGGTAGTGAAATATAAAAACGAAACGGTATGCCAAATTTTTGTAAATGGTTATGAGGAAGGGCATTGGGTCGTTTGGTCTGACGATAGCGGTACTAATCCGTTTAGTGATTCTCCGTTAGACGAGCAAACAAAAGAAGTCGCGTGGAAAAATGTGGGGCATTGCGGGAGTGGCGGTTGTTGCCGTGCTATGGGAACACATAAAGTGATTTTTGGAAAAGGATTTGACAATGTTTGTCTTGCTATTTTACGCTTCGACAACCCAGATGCCGATGCAGTGGAATGTATGAAAAAAATAGCAGAGATAAGAAAAACTGATATTCTTCGGAATATTCAGAATACCTAATATTCAAATTTACGATTTGCTGCCTTCAGCACAATTTTTCCCTTATCTCAAGTCCGCTTGATATAGTTGCGGAGTTTTACCGGCATTAATTTATTTTACCCTTGGCACAGAAAATGATAGTTTGGGCAATATCAAAACGCAACGGGCGTAATGGCGAGGTAAACCGCCGTTGCGCCCGTTGCGTTATTCGATAAATCCTTTCATTTTCAACCGCCCACAAGCACCATCATAAACGCATCATAATATTCTTGGCGGAAGTCACCTAAATCGCGGAACATATCGCCGCGGGCGAATACTTCGTCCGTGGGCCAATATACTTGCGAGTTGCGCCAGTAATCGGGGAGCATGTCTAAAACGGCACGGTTGGTGGTGGAGTAGCCAATCCATTCGGCATTAAGCAACGCGATGTCGGGGCGCATCATAAAGTTAATAAACTTTTCTGCCTCAGCTTGGCGGGTAGAAGTGGCGGGGATAACCATCGCATCTACAAAAAACTGCGTACCCTCTACGGGAATGGCGAAGTTTAGGTCGGTATTTTCGCCCATCATCCACCACGCACAGCCCGAATAGATTGTGGCAAGCGCCGCACCACCCGCTATCATGCTATCACGGATTAAGTCGCCTTGGAACGCACGCACCAACCCACGGTTGCGTTGCTCAAGGAGTAAATCGCGTGCGGCGTGCAGTTCGGTAATGTCGCGCGTATTGTGGGAATAGCCGAGTAATTTTAACGCAACGCCTAACGTACAACGGGCGGCGTCGTACATATAAATTTGCCCCGCGTAATCATCGTTCCACAAAATGCTCCACGAATACACAGGGTCGTGTACCATAGTCGTGTTGTAAATAATGCCGAACATACCCCATTTGTAAGGTACGTGGTAAGTGCGCTGCGGGTCAAAGGGCAAAGTTTCAAAGTAGGGGTGCAGGTAGAAAATGTTGGGGATATTGTCCCAGTTTAAGGGCGCCAGGCGATTTTCAAGGATAAGGCGCTCAATCATGTAGTCGGAAGGGAAAAGCACGTCAAAATCGCCGCCTTGGTGAACTAAACGGGCGTACATTTCTTGGTTGGTGGCATAGTGCTGAATAATAACGGCAATGCCGTATTCTTCTTCAAACATTCGCCCAATGTCGGGGTGGTTAAACTCGCCCCAGTTAAATACTTGCAAAGTTACTTGGTCGCTCCCGCAGGCGGAAAGCAGTAGCACAACCGCGGTAAGCGCGGTCAATAGGATTTTTTTCATCATAATCCCATCCTCTCTTTTAGTCGTTTTTCTGAGCGCTTATCGCGCCAATGTATGAGAAATAGCATCGCTAGAATTGCCAAGAACATAAGGGTGCTTAGCGCATTTATCTGCGGCTGTACTCCGCGCCGAGCCATACTGAATATGAGAATCGAAAGGTTTTGTACCCCCGCGCCCGTGGTGAAGAAGCTCACCATAAAATCGTCTATGGAAAGGGTGAATGCAAGCATTGCGCCTGTAACAACCCCCGGCCATATTTCGGGTAAAATTACTTGCACAAAGGCGCGCAACGGCGTTGCGCCAAGGTCAAGCGCCGCTTCGTAGAGGTTAGCGTCTAACTGCCGCAATTTAGGCGTAACAGAAAGGATTACGTACGGCACGTTAAACATTACGTGGGAAAGGAGTAGTGTTCCCATACCCATGCGCCCAACGCCCAGCGTGCGGATAATGAATAAATACAAAACCATTAGGCTTAAACCCGTTACAATGTCGGGCATCATTACAGGAATGCGGCTAATGCCCATCACTATGGTCTTGCTTCCGCGTTTTAGCTTATCAATACCCACCGCCGCCAATGTGCCGATGGTGGTGGCAATTACCGTGGAGGAAACACCGACAAACAAGGTATTTCGCAGTGCGCGGGCAATTTGCGGGTCATTAAACAACACGCGGTACCAGTCCAGTGTAAAGCCCTCCCAGTTGCCGCGGGAGCGTGACGCGTTAAAGGAGAAAACCATCAGCACCAAAATGGGCGCGTACAAGAAGAAGAGAATTAGCCCGAGGTACAGCTTCTTCACCGCTTTATGAAGGCTCATATCACCGTCCCCCTTCCGTGGTTTTCGCCGCCTTTATCAAAGAAGGAGAGCACGACCATGCTAACGACCATCATCATCATCATTATTACCGCAACAGCACTGCCAAAATGCCAGTCGCCGATATTTAGGAACTGCATTTCCACCAAGCTTCCCAGCAGAAAATACTGCCGCCCGCCCAGCAAGTGGGGGATAATAAAGGTAGCCGCCGCAGGCATAAATACCATGGTAATGCCCGAAACCACCCCGGGAATACTTAGCGGAAACACCACGCGCAAAAATACGCCTAACTGCCCTGCGCCAAGGTCTTGTGCCGCCTCCACCAGCTTGGGGTCTTGCTTTTTCAGGGACGTATATATGGGGAGAATCATAAACGGCAAAAAGTTATACACCATACCCAGTAATACAGCGGCGTCCGTATACAGTATGTCAAACATGGGAAGCCCAAGCCGCCCAAGTAAATTATTAATTAAGCCATTGCGTTCCAAAATTGTGAGCCACGCATAGGTGCGTAGCAGGAAATTCATCCACATGGGCGCAAGCAACATAAATAAAAGCACCGATTTTTCGCTGTATTCCTTGCGCGTCATAATATACGCAACGGGATACCCTAAGACGAAACAAATCAGCGTGCTTTGCAGTGCTAACCGAAGGCTGCGCAATGCCACCACCACAAAGATGCGCTCATGGAAGGGTTGCACCATATCGGGCGAAAACGGCGAAAAAAAGCGCCGAAAATTCGCCAGCGTAAAATACGTATTGCCCAGTGCATCGGTGGCGGTTACGCTGTAGTAGAAAACCAGCAGCAACGGCGCGGCAATAAAAATTGCCATCCACACGATATAGGGGTATGCGAATAATTTTTTCAACTCGTCGCCTCCGCCACATCGCGTTTCATAACATGAATCAAATATGGCTCGATGGTTAAGCCTACATCTTCCCCTGCGGGGGCGGCTACGGTGGAATGAATTTTCCATAGAAAGCCTTGCGCGTCTACATGCATTTCGTAATGCACGCCTTTGAAAACAACTTGTGTAACACGCCCGCGTATTTTTCCTTTGTCGGGTGGCACAATTTCCACGTCCTCGGGGCGGATTACGATGTCCACCCCTTCATTCGGCGCAAAGCCCTTGTCCACGCATTTGAAGGCGGCGCCGCCAAATTCCACCAGCAAATCCTCACGCATAATGCCGTCTAAAATGTTGCTCTCGCCAATAAATTTTGCGACGAAGGCATTTTTCGGCTCGTTATAAATGTCCTCGGGTCTGCCGATTTGCAGGATATTGCCCTCGTTCATTACCGCGATTGTGTCGCTCATGGTAAGGGCTTCCTCTTGGTCGTGAGTGACGAATACAAAGGTGATACCCAATTCGCGCTGCATGTTTTTCAATTCGACCTGCATTTCCTTACGAAGTTGCAAGTCCAGCGCGCCCAGCGGTTCGTCCAATAGCAGCACCTGCGGTTCGTTTGCCAGCGCCCGTGCAATGGCAACGCGCTGCTGCTGCCCGCCCGAAAGGGACAGAGGACTGCGTTTTTCGTAGCCTTCTAAATTTACCAAGCGCAACATATCCGCGACCTTTTTTTGAATCGCGTCCTTAGACGCCTTTTTAATCTTTAGCCCGAATGCGATGTTACCCGCCACATCCAAGTGCGGGAATAACGCATACTTTTGGAAAACTGTGTTTAACGGACGCTTATGCGGCGGCGTATGCAAAATGGACGTGCCGTCAAACAACACATCGCCTGTGGATGGCTTTTCAAACCCGCCGATAATACGCAGGGTGGTTGTTTTTCCGCACCCGCTTGGGCCTAAAAGCGTAAGAAATTCATTTTGATTTATGTACAAATCAATATGGTTAAGCACGGTCTGCTTACCATATTTCATGGAAATATTATTCAACTCAATAATCCGATGTGCCAATAATTCCACCTCTTTTAAAAACTGGGCGGCGAACTCACCCACAAAATTTCTGCTTCATTTTTTGTGTGATTTTCAAGGTAATACGGCTGGGAAGCGGGGTAATAAATGCTGTCGCCCTTTTTAATCTTCCACTTATGCTTACCGCGGTGCAGTGTAATGCTCCCCGATAGCACGTAGCCAAATACCTCGCCTGCGTGGGGAGCGTATTCCTGCGTGCGCCCGTTGGGGAAAAGCGTAAGCAAAATCGGTTCCATGTCGTTTTTCTGCGCATTGGGGATAATCCACGTAATGCGGTGCTTTAGGGTTTCATCGTCGATGGTGTATGCATCGTCCTGCTTGTAGCACACGGTAGGTTCGGCGGTTGGCTCGCGGAAAAACTCGGCAGGCGTTGTACCCATGCATTCCAAAATATCCACCAACGTAGCAATGGAGGGGGAACTTTGGTCGCGCTCTATCTGGGAGATAAACCCCTTAGAAAGGTCGCACCGTATGGCAAGCTCCTCTTGCGTTAAATTGGTACGCAAGCGCAACCTCTTTAGCTTGTCGCCGATTTGCACAATTTTCGCCTCTGCTCCATCAGATTAGTATTACTAAACTTACAGTCAAGTTTTGCTAAGCGGTGCGTAGTAAAACATATTTTTTTTATTGTGTCAACATTTTTTTGCATATGCGTCATACTTGTGCTACGCTGGTATATATTTCCCGGAAGGGGCGTGCTTCCCATGCACACGATACAATCTGAACATTTGCGCGTTTGCGTTAACCCCATTGGGGCGGAGTTATTTAACCTCACGTCCCGCAAGACAAACCGTGAATATCTATGGCAGGGCGACCCAACGTGGTGGGGTAGCCGTGCGCCTGTACTTTTCCCTATTTTGTGCGGAATGCGCGGCAATGCCTATACCTACAAAGGCAAGCCCTACACCATGACCAAGCACGGCTTTGTGCGGTATGAGGAATTTGCCGTGGTTGATAAAAGCGAATCCCGCATAACCTTCGAATACACCGACAACGAAAAAACACGCGAAATGTATCCCTTTGCCTTTGTGTTTCGGGTTATGTTTGGCGTTGAGGGTAATACTTTAACCACGGAATATCGCGTGGAGAATAAGAGCGGGGAAACGATGTACTTCTCCACGGGTGCGCACGAGGCGTTTAACGTAATGCACGAAGCAAGCGAAACCTTCGAGGATTATTATCTGGAATTTGATACAGACGCAGATTACCACAGCGAAATTATCACCCCCGAAGGGCTAATCGACGGAAAAACCTATCCTGTTTTATTAAATGGGAGAATCCTGCCGTTGATGCACAATATGTTTGATAACGACGCGGTGGTTTTTCGTAATGTTGCAAGCAAGCGGGTATTTTTGAAGTCTAAAAAATCTACGGCGTTTATTGAATACGATTATCAAGACGCGCCCAACGTAGGCTTTTGGCAAAAACCGGGCGCGCCGTACATTTGCATAGAGCCGTGGTTTGGCTTGCCTGACGAGGCTTCGCATAACGGAAAAATTGAAGAGAAGTACGGCATAATCCCGCTGGAAGCGAGCGGCACATGGGCATGGGCACACAATATTATAATTCACGAGGAGTGATTTTTTATGGTACTTGGCAATCTGGAACCCAAAGTATTTTTCAAAAATTTTGAAGCCATTTCGCAAATCCCGCGCGGGTCGGGCGATGAAAAGCGCGTGAGCGATTTTGTGACGAATTTTGCCCGCGACCTTGGTTACAAAGTGGTGCAGGATACGCTGAATAACGTAATTATTTACAAACCCGCGTCGGCAGGGTATGAAAGCAAGCCTGCCGTTATTCTGCAAGGGCACTTAGACATGGTGTGCGAAAAAAACGCGGGAACGGAGCATGACTTTACCAAGAACCCGCTAAAGCTCTATATTGATGGCGGTTTTGTTAAGGCGCACGGCACAACGCTGGGTGCGGATAACGGCACAGCGGTGGCAATATGCATGGCAATTTTAGAGGACAAAGCCCTCCAGCATCCTGCACTGGAGATGGTCCTCACCGTGGAAGAGGAAACGGGCATGGCAGGGGCGGAGAATTTAGAGGCATCATTATTTAAAGCTACTCGAATGCTTAATCTGGACTCCAGCGACGAGGGGGTTATCACCATCGGCTGCGCGGCAGGTGTTACGGTGGAGTATTCAATTCCGCTGGCGTTTGACGCCGTTCCGCAGGATTATTCGGCTTTCACAATACAGGTGAAGGGCTTGCATGGCGGGCATTCGGGCGCGGATATTCACAAGGGGCGCGGTAATGCGCTGGTGATGATGGGTTGTGTGCTTGGCGCGCTGGAGAAGGACTGCGGTATTCGGCTTGCGCATATTCACGGCGGCATGAAGTTAAACGCCATTCCGCGTGAGGCAACGGCGGAAATCCTTGTACCCGCCGCTCACGCAGAAGCGCTAAAAACCGCCATCGCGGGCTGCAAGCGTACCTTTGGCGAAATGTATAAGGCAACCGAGCCGACCTTGGAAATTTCCTGTGCGGCGGGAACACTCCCATCACGTATATTTTCCGCTGAATGCAGCGACAAAATTATTGCGACACTTCTGCTTTTGCCCAACGGCGTACAGGCAATGAGCCAAGAAATGGAAGGCGTAGTTGCCGCGTCCTGCAACGTGGGTGTGGTGCATACGCTAAAAGATGCGATAAAAATCGAGTGCTTCCCCCGCGGAGCTACGGCGTTTCATTTACAGGGCATGGAGCAGCAGATACGCGCATTGGCAGGGCGCACGGGCGCACAAGCTAATTTCATACAGCGCAGCCCTGCATGGGCGTTTGATGCAAATTCCGCGCTGTTAAAAGAGGTAGTTGCGGTATATGAAAAACAATATGGGAGCGCTCCCGTTGTAACAGCATTACACGCAGGGCTGGAGTGCGGTATCCTTGCCGAGAAACTGCCGGGGCTGGACATCGTTTCCCTGGGACCTAATACCCACGACCTGCACACACCCGATGAACGCTTGTCGATAGCCTCTGTTGGGCGTGTGTGGGCGATGATTGTGGCGTTGCTGGGACGGCTATGAAAAATTCGTCAAAGAACTTTATTAAAAAAACCGCGATGCTCGCGGTTTTTTTGGGGTTATTTTTAGCGGGGTGCGGAAGTGCGGGGTATAGGCATATTACGGTCGTGGAACATGTACCGTATGAAGTGGAAGTGCCTATTCATACGCCGTCACCCATGCCTTCCCCTATACCCATTGCAACTCCGTTGCCTACACCTTCTCCCACGCCGGAACCCACCCCCACCCCTGAACCTTCCTTTGCGGATATTTGGCTGGAAAAACTCACGGTGGAAGAAAAAATCGGGCAGTTAATCATGCCGCGTCTTGTTTGGCAAACCACTGCGCCTTGCCCCGAGGTAACGGCGTGGGTGGCGCACTACGGCTTCGGTGGGATAATTTTATTTGGGGATAATGTATATTCCATTGCGCAGGTGCAGGCGATGAGCGCCGCGTTGCAAGCGGCTTCGCCTTACCTTCCGCTATTTATCGCAATCGACGAAGAGGGCGGGCGCGTATCGCGGGTGGGCAGATTGTTTGATTGGCAAATTCCCGCGGCGTATTCGATACTTGCAACCATCAAATGCGATTGCTTTGGCGCAGACAATTGTGAACATCGATGCGTAAATTTTCATGCACAGGCAAATCGCGAAGCGGCTAGGCTCGCCCACGAAACGGGGCAGCGCCTCACAACGCTGGGCATTAACATGAACTTCGCCCCCGTTGCCGATGTGTGGACAAACCCCGCAAATACCGTTATTGGCAACCGTGCCTTCTCCCGCGACCCGTATGCCGCGGCGGAAATGGTTGCGACCACCATTTATGGCTTGCAACGCGAAAACATCTTCGCCGTGGCAAAGCACTTCCCGGGTCACGGCGACACCTATGAGGACAGCCACTTCAACCTTGCCTTTTACCCCCACGACCGCGCGCGGTTTGATACGGTGGAAGCCATTCCCTTTATCCGCGCTATCGAGGCAGGGGTGGACGGCATTATGGTGGGGCATATTTCCACCCCGCAATTGCGCGGGAGCGCTCCCATCCTCTGTTGGAAACAAGATGCCTTCGAAAACGGGTGGCTTCCCGCAACCTTTTCCGATTTCTGGTTACAAGACGTACTGCGCGGCGAAATGGGCTTCGAAGGGCTAATCGTCACCGATGCGCTGGATATGCGCGCCCTCACCGACCACTTCACCCCCGAGCAAATTGCGGTAGGTGCGTTCCTTGCAGGGGCGGATATTCTGCTTATGCCAACCCACCCCGACCGCGCGTTTTACGCGTTGCTTGACGCCTTCCGCGAAGGACTCATTACCCTCGAGCGGCTGGAAGCGTCGGTACGACGGGTGCTTTACGCGAAGGCGGACATTCTCCCGTAGTAACATACGGTACGCAGGTATCACTTGCTTGATGTATAACGGTTCTGTATAATCAAGCGCCATTTAAAACACAAGGAGGGCAAAAGATGAAGGAAATTTTAGACGTTCGCAATTTAACGAAAAAATTCAAGCTCACCAAAAAGCAACAGGAGTCTAAGAACATAAAAACCCCGTATTTTGCGGCGGTAGACCATGTAAGCTTCAAATCTTACGAAGGGGAAGTATTTGGCTTGCTTGGACCAAACGGCGCGGGCAAAACCACCACAATGCGCATGTTGGCTACGCTTATTAACGCCAGCGAAGGGGACGCGCTGGTAAACGGGCACAGCATTATCGCCGCCCCGTTAGAGGTACGGCGCAACATCGGCTTCCTAACCAACGAACTAAAGCTGGACGAATTTTTTACCCCCAATTTCCATTTCGATTTTTTTGCTAATTTGCGCGGCATTCCCGCAGACATTGCCGCACGACGCAAGGAAGATTTATTTGCCCGTTTTGGGCTTGGTCCCTATGCCGATGTACGCATAGGCAAACTTTCGCAGGGTAATAAACAAAAGGCTTCCCTTGCTATATCCATTGTCCATGACCCCGCCATTGTTATTTTTGACGAGCCTACAAACGGGCTGGACGTTGTAACCGCAAAGGTAGTTATGGACTTTTTGCTGGAATTGAAAAAAAGCGGTAAGTCGGTCATTCTTTCCACCCATATTTTTGGTCTGCTGGAAAATTTGTGCGACCGCGTGGGCATTATCATCAACGGCAAAATGGTTGCCTGTGATACCGTACCCAACCTCGCAGGCGAAAACAGCCTAGAGGCCATGTTCTTCGACATATACAACAAGACGACAAAGGAGGCGGTATAGTATGGGAAACGTAACCTTAGCCGTAATGAAAAAAGAAATTACGCGCATATTTAACGACCGTAAGCTATTGTTTGCCGCGGTAATTCTTCCGGGCATACTCATTTTTGCGGTGATGCAATTAACGGGCATGATGACACAAATGATTGGCGGGATAGACGACGACCATATCTATGAAATCCACGCGGTCAATATGCCCGCCTCGATTCGGGCGATGCTATCGGCAGATGAATTGCAGTTAAATATTATTCCCGCTACGTTAGCGGATGCGCCCCGCATTCGCCAAGATATCGCCGACCAAAACACCGATTTGCTGCTCATCTTCCCCCCGGACTTTGACGAAATAGTGGCAACGTTTGACCCCGCCACTGCCGCCGTACCCGCGCCCAATATCGAAATATGGGGCAATTCGGTGCGAAATGAATCCGCCGAAGCGCGCCATATTGTACAAACGATGATTAATGCATACCACCATTCGCTTACGCACCGCTTCAGCATTAATTTGCCCACCGCAGAAGTACCCGACGGGAACTTTGACCTCGCTACCGCGGGGGACATAATGGCATTGTTGTTGGGTGTTATGCTCCCGATGATGTTTATTTTGTTTATTTTTACAGGCAGCCAAGCGCTGGTGCCCGAATCAGTAGCGGGCGAAAAAGAACGCGGCACGCTGGGTACACTGTTGGTTACCACGGCAAGCCGCAAACAAATGGCACTGGGCAAAGTGCTGGGGCTATTGTTTTTCTCGTTGTTGAGTGCCTTGGGCAGTTTTGTAGGGCTTATGTTCTCTATGGATGGGATGATGCCTGACACAGGCGACTTGCTGGATAACACGGGTTTCATGGACATTTTTAGTGCAATGGATATTGCCCTCATTTTCCTAATCGCTGTATCGCTTTCGTTCTTCTTTGTTGCGCTGCTTGCGGTAATGTCCACTTATTCCAAGACCGTAAAAGAGGCGAACGCCGTAACTACGCCGCTTACCATGGTTATTATGCTGGGCGCGATGGGGGGCGGGTTAATTTCGTCCAATTCCATTGCGTTTGCCCTTATCCCCATTTTTAATAGCTCCATTAACCTAACCGCCATCATTAACGCCGAGTTAAATACGCTGCACGTAATGATTACCATTGGGCTAAATTTCGTGCTGGCAATTGTGCTAACGGGCGTGGTAGCGGCGATGTTTAGCAGCGAGAAGATTGTGTTTGATTAGAAGGGCGTTATAATCCCCTCATGAAAAACTTAAAAAAGATGCTCCTTATCTTCAACCCGCACGCAGGGACCCAAAAATTTCCGCCACAGTTATTTGATGTGGTGGATAGGTTCAACGCGGCGGGTTATTTGGTTACGGCGTATGCATCTCAGCAGGTAGGGGACGTAAGCACAATGATAACCGAGTACGCAAGCGGGTATGATTGTTTGGTGTGTTCAGGGGGCGACGGCACAATAGCCGAAGCCGTCGGCGCGTTAATGAATGTGGAAAAGCCCCCGCGACTGGGCATTATCCCTTCGGGTACGGTAAACGATTTTTCCGCTTCGCTGGGTATCCCTACGGACATTATGGCGGCGGCGGATATTATTGTAAGCGCGGGTTCGCATTTAATTGATATCGGGCGTTTTGGCAGTGCGTATTTTACGTATGTAGCGGCTTTCGGCAAGTTTACAGACGTTCCGTATACCACGCCGCAAAGCGTGAAAAACATTTTCGGCAAGCTTGCCTATTTCTTAGAAGGGGTAAAGCAAGCAGGCACAATGGAAGCGGTCAGATGCGATTTTGTGCTGGACGGGGAGCGCATAAGCGGTGATTTTCTACTGGGCATTGTAGCGAATGCGCATTCCATTGCAGGATACAAATTGCCACAGGAAATGGACGTGCAAATAGACGACGGTTACTTCGAGGTAATTCTCATTCACATGCCGTCCTCGCTGCTGGAGATACCTAAAATTTTATCAATGCTTGTCACGCAGGAAATTAAGGAAGACGTAATGATTTTCCGCAAGGCACGTAGCATCGAAATTTCTGCCGAATACCCCATCGCATGGACGCTGGACGGCGATTACGGCGGTGAACACACTTACGTTTTCATCGAAAATTTAAACCAAGCCGCTACGGTAATTTACGACTATACTTCCCAAGCGGAGGGCATATAAATTTCGCGGAAGCGCTTCATGGCGTAGCGGTCGGTCATGCCTGCAATATAGTCTGCCGCGGCTTTATCCTTGGCGGTTTTGCGCAGTTCCTCGGGTAATTTTTCGGGGTGCTTTATATAATGTTCAAAAAGCAGGCGCAGAAGCGTCTGTATTTTTTTGCGCTCGCTATTGTGCAACTGATGCGCATAAATATTGGCGAAAAGATACGCCCGCAATTCCTTTAACACCGCAGAAACTTCGGGCGAAAGGGATACACTGTCCCTATCCGCGCTGTATGAAATAAGGTCGCGCACTAAAAAGTCTATCCGTGCTTGCGAGCTTTCGCCCATCATTTCCCGCGCGTTGGCGGGCAAATCGGTAGAAACGAGCAGCTTGGCGCGCAGGGCGTCGTCCACGTCGTGGTTTATGTACGCAATTTTGTCGGAGATTTGGACAATCCGGCCTTCCAGCGTGGCGGGGTTGCCGTTAGAACGATGGTTCAAAATGCCGTCGCGCACCTCGAAGGTAAGGTTAAGCGGTTCGGTTATCCGCACCGAATGCTCATTGTGGTGAAAGCCTTCGGGCAATAGATTGTCCAGTGCGTCCTCGCCCGTATGCCCAAAGGGGGTATGCCCAAGGTCATGCCCAAGGGCAATGGCTTCCGTCAAGTCCTCGTTCAAACTTAACGCGCGGGCGGCGGTGCGGGCAATTTGCGCCACCTCCAGCGTATGGGTAAGGCGGGTGCGGTAATGGTCACCCTCAGGCGAAATAAAAACCTGCGTTTTATGCATTAATCGGCGGAAAGCCTTGCAATGCGTAATACGGTCGCGGTCTTTTTGAAACTCGGTACGTAAATCGCATTTATCGGCTTCATGCAGACGCCCGCGGGTTTGGGCGCTTTTGGCCGCGCGGGGGGATAAAATATCGGATTCATATTTTTCACGCTTTTCGCGTAGATTCATAGGATACTCACCTCTCGTTAAAAATATCACGCCAAGCATCTGTTGGCAACTTGTGAATTTATGTATATTATATATGAGGGTCAAAGGATAAAGTTCAAGGGGACAAAGCCCGCGGTTTTAATCATTTGACCTTACCCAACAGGAGGCTAAAATCCATGCGATATTTAGAAGACGTAAAAGAGAACGAGCACGTAGTCGAGCACTACCTGTGCCGGCAGAAGCAAACGTTAAAAACGCGGGGCGGTAAAACGTATCTTTCGCTTCGGCTTTCTGATAAAACGGGGCAAATGGACGCAAAAGTATGGGAAATGAATAACGATATCCAATCCTTCGAAGAAGGGGATATGATAAAAATAGACGCGCAAGTGGTTACGTACCAAAACGAGCTGCAGCTAAAAGTAATCAAATTGCGCAAAAGCCGCGAGGACGAATTTATTCCGCTCAACTACGTACCCTGTACGGAAAAAGATATCGACGCGTTATACGCCGAAGTATTGGAATTTATTAAATCCGTTGGTCACCCCAAGTTGCGGGCAGTGCTGGAGGGCATTTTGGTAAAAGACGAAGCCCGCGTTGCTGCGTTTAAATCCCACTCTGCCGCCAAGCAAATGCACCACAGCTATATGGGCGGCTTACTTGAGCATACGTTAAATGTGGCACAAATATGCGATTTTATGAGCGGACGGTTTAAGCATGTAAACCGCGACTTGCTTATCACAAGTGCGCTGCTGCACGATATCGGCAAGATATATGAGCTTTCTGCAATGCCCATGAACGACTATACAGACGACGGGCAAATGCTGGGGCATATTACCATTAGTGTGGAAATGGTAACAGAAGAGGTACGCAAAATCGAAGACTTCCCCCACGAGCTTGCCGGCTTGCTCAAGCATTCGCTGCTGGCGCACCACGGGGAATATGAATACGGCTCACCTAAATTACCCGCAACCATTGAGGCATTTCTCCTTCACTGCGCCGATAATATGGACGCAAAGCTAAAAACCTTCGAAGAAATATTAGACAAGGACAGTACCGCGGGGCCTTGGACGGGCTACCAAAAAATGCTTAACCGTTATATTAGGCGTTCCGATTATGACTAAACAAGAGCGTCCGCCGCGCAAAAACGAGGTGTTTTTTCTTGACATTGAAAATGTAAACGCCAAGGGCTTTGGCGTAGGGCGGGTGAACGGTTTTGTACTGCTGGTAGACGGCGCACTCACGGGCGACCGTATGGAAGCCCGCGTACTAAAAACCAAAACCCGTTACGGCTACGCAAAGATACAGCGCCTTATCCGCCCTTCGCCCTATCGCATCAAGTCGCCCTGTGCGGTAAGCAATACGCACAGCGGGGGCAGTTTGTGCGGGGGTTGCCAGTTTCAGCATTGCAATTACGCGGGGCAGCTTGCGTTTAAAAAGAAAATTGTCATCGACGCGCTGGAACGTATTGCAGGTATTGCTCACCCCCCCGTTGCTGATGTGCAGGGCATGGATTTTACGGAAGGCGATGCGCCCTTCCGTTACCGCAACAAAGCGGTTTTTCCTGTTGTGCCATCGCCGAATGCCGATGGATTTTCCATTGGTATGTATGCCGCGCGCAGTCACCGTATTGTAGAAGTGAATGACTGTCTTATACAGCATCCGTCCCACGTGCGGGTGCTTTCTGTTGTGAAGGAATATATGCGCGCATACAACATCCCCCCCTATGACGAAATTGCACACCGCGGGTTAATGCGACAAGTAATGGTGCGTACATCCCGCGCAACGGGGGAAATTATGGTGGTGCTGGTCATAAACGGCGAAAAACTGCCCGGCGAAAATGCCCTGGCCGAAGCCCTATCCGCCGAAGCAAGTGCGTCCACGGTACTTATCAGCCCCCATACCGAGCGCAGTAATAACGTACTGGGCGAACGCTTCCGCACCCTTACGGGCAGCAGTTACATCGAGGAGCATATCGGCGATGTGCGGTATCGTATATCTGCGCCGTCATTTTTCCAAGTAAACCCCATACAAGTGAAGGTGCTATACGATTGTGCGCTGGAAATGGCAAAGATTCAACCCGGCGAAACGGTGTTAGATGCCCACGCAGGCGCCGGTGGCGTTGCCCTATACGCCGCGCGGAACACGCAGGCGTCACACATTGCGGGCATAGATATCGTTGCCCCTGCCATCATCAACGCAAAAGAAAATGCCGCATTAAACGGCATCGAAAATACAAAATTTATCACAGGCGCGGCAGAAGAAGTGATACCCACCATGCTTTGTGCAAACGCCTTCCGCCCCGGCGTCGTTTTTCTTGACCCACCCCGCCGCGGCTGCGAATCGCCCCTGTTAGATGCGCTCATCACCGCGGAAATACCCCGCATCGTTTACATCTCCTGCGACCCCGCCACCCTGGCGCGGGATATAAAACACCTATGCGCGAGCGGTTATCGCCTGGAACAGGTGCAACCCGTGGATATGTTTCCGCACACAGGGCATGTGGAGGCAATAGCGTCGCTACGGCGAGCCGATACCTAGAAATCCTTGAGTTTAAGCACTTTTGCAAGCATATCTCGTTCAATTTGATAGGTGAATTTGAGCGAAATAAGAAGATAAAAAACTATATAATGGTGAGGGTAGTTATTGATATGGAGTGGGGAAACACAACAGAGGAATAACAAAATGTAACGGTCAAAGCCCGATTAGAAATGCCTAATCGGGCTTTTTTTATTAAAAAGGAGGTTTGATATTGCACCAAAATCAAGTAAAACCCAAGCACATCGAAATAAAGCCCGACATGCGGGTACTGCTGGAAATTGAACAATTAAACGAAACCCAAGGGCGTGTATCGCTAGGCTCATATGTTGAGGAAGTCTTACCCAACAAATGCTTCCTCATTCAAATGCCCGTAAACAGTGGCGGTGCAGACGCAGCAAGTGCTAGGTCATATTTTACAGATTTGTTTGAAAAAGAACCTAAACACAAAATTGTATCCTTAACCATACCCGAAAAAGTATTGTTTTTACCAAAAGCATCTTTTTATGTGGTACATGAAATCTTCCACTACTTTATGGACATATTGTTACGAAATGTTAGACACAGATTTTTAATCAAAACACTTGGAGCTCATTATGCAAATATTATTGCCGAAAATTTATTTGATGATATTTTAAATCCTCGGTGTAGAGAATACATGAAGTCACATCCAAACTCGCATATAAATGAAGAAAAATTTGACGTATACTCTTCTCAATTGTCTAGAAGCATGACAATCGTTGTTATTAAACACTTAAACAAACAGCTAGGGAAAGAAAAAGTTTTATTTGCAAGCGATGCAGATGAAATTTTATATAGCAAGATACAAAGCTTGTTAAATCCTTTAAATATGGATTCATATTACGCAATCACGCATAGTAAGGTTAACTACACGGCAATAAAAGACAATCCATTATTAAATGACATTTTATGTGTTTTTGAATTATATTGGAGTTTGTTAAAAACAAATAACGTACCACTCACATTTAAAGAAATGGATGAAAAAATTTCCAACATGCTCAGTCCCAGAACCGATGCAGAAGGCAAACAATATAGGCGATTTGTACATGCAAGCAATGAAAAAGCTAACGGCATTCCTTTTGCGGATTCATGTCGTAATTACATGCATATATTTTTAAATACTTATACAGGCAGGCAAAAAAGTAACATTCCCATCATTTATGGACCAGCTAAGATTTTATATGAAGTTACAAAGGAACTATTCCAGGAATGTTATTGCGATGTATGCGCTTGCATCACGCTAAAATATGAATTAAAAGATTATTTACATGCTATGGCAAGCGATGAGGACACCTTTAAAAGTCTAATACCCCCAGATGCAATAAACTATGGGCGTTTTTTTAGTGTAATCAATGTTTGCTTTTTTGCAGATTTTATTGACTCGTTAAATCCATGGGAATTGTCAAATATGTCTAGCGATGCTGTGGTAATAAAATTGCGAGATTATTCGCTTAGAATGTTTGCAGAGGCATTTTCTGGTAACATAAGCTTGCCAGCAGAGAAATTCAATCACGTTAAAAATTTAACAGTCCAATATATAACGCACATGACCAATTACCATCTATACTCAGATGTGGTACGCTTCTTACGCATATGCATATCTTACACAAGACAAAATTTTAACAATGCACCGTTTTCAAGCGAATTACATGGTTTCGCAAATTTGCTAAACCCGCATAATACCTGCGATACGCAAATAAACACGTTGTACGAAATACTACAAACCTGTTCCCAAAAAACTGTGTAAAAACACAAAAACTCTTGCGCAAGCACAAATCTCATGCTAAACTGCAAAAACAAACCATTAAAAAATAAGGAGAAATGTTCATGGGGTCTTTTAAATTTAGCGACAATTACTACCGAAGCAAACTAACCAAAAAATCTACGGGTATTGCCGCGCGTGCCAGCGGCAACAAAATTCGGTTTCACTATTCACTCCCCGCAGAAACCTTTGACAACCCTGAAATGCGCGCATTACTAAGTGATGAAGCTTACGCGCTAGTCAAATCGAATAAATCGGAAGCCGAAACCTTAGTAAGTTAGTGTATAATTATTTGTATGACAGGAGCTGTCTTGCCAAGAAAAATAAGGCAGCTTCATTTTTTTGTCGCATTCATGTCGCTATAAAGAGAAAATAAAAAAGAAAAGTCATTGAAGAACCGTAGAAAAGCCGTTAAAAACAACAACGGACGAAATGATAGCAAACTAAAGTTAACCAAAATGAAAACAAATGACACATGCTGAAATGTGGCTTCTGCGGTAGCAATATGTCGCGCCGAAACTGGCATTCCAACAGTGAACACAAAAAAATTATTTGGTAATGTATCATAAACACGAAAAAGGAGAAGAAGTTTTGCCCCGATGCCAAAGGCATTGCCGAAGAAACGATTGAGCGGGCATTCCTTGAAAGCTATAGGCTTCTGTGTGATAACAACAAAGATGTAATAGATGAACTTTTGCAACGCATTGAAACAACCCTATGCGCCACCAATTCGTCAAAAGAACTCAAACGCATGGATAAGGAAATCACTGCGTTGGAGCAGAAGCGAAAAAAATTGGTGGATATGCGACTTGATGATATAATTGACAAGGACACATACGAAAACAAGTATGCCGATTTAACCGCATCACTCGCCAAGCGATCCGAGGAAAAATTGAACATCAAAAACGCGGCAAGCCGTGAACTTGATATTAAACAGAGGATTGGCGTATTCCGTAAAGTTTTAGTGGAGAACGAAATCATTACCGAATTTGACCGTGTTGTTTTTGAAAGCATCATCGAAAAAGTGGTTGTCGGTGGTATCGACAATGAGGGCAACAAAGACCCCGCCATGCTGACATTCATCTACAGGACGGGGTTCACCAACAGCTTAAAGGGTAATGAATACAAGGGGGCGCGTAAAAATGCTAAGGACAAACCAAGTGAGGGCAAATTGTATTCCCCGTCAACAAACGAGGTCGAAAAATTCCATTTCTCGTATAGCTACCCCACATGTGGAGGCAATAGCGTTGCTTACGTGGTAATATACGCCTGCACTTCCTGCCTTATGCGGGCGTGGGATATGAGCAGCGGTTTTTTTATAATTGCGATTATAATTTCATCTGCGGTAACTTCGTAGCGTGCTTCAAAGCCTCGGTGTGCGCCCTGCCCTTGGTGCATATCGCCTTCCCACGTTATATTATGCGCTTGCGCGTCTTTTACTGCTCGCAGATACAAAGCTTGCAAATCCGCTGGGCGCGTTAATTTTATAATCATAACAAATCTCCCGTTAAAATATCGATAGGATATTTTATGCGGGGGATTTTATTTGTGCGCCTTCCAATATAAGCAGTTGGTGTTTTACGTCTACGCCCCCCGCATATCCTGTGAGTGCGCCGCTTACGCCTACCACACGGTGGCAAGGGATAATAATAGAAATGGGATTATGCCCCACCGCACCGCCAATTGCCTGTGCCGATTTGCAACCAAGCTGCTTGGCAATTGCGCCGTATGTACAAAGTTCTCCATAAGGAATTTCACACAAAATACGCCAAACCGATTGGCGGAACGCGCTGCCCGCAGGCGCAAGCGGCAACGCCGCAATGTCCGGCTTGCCCCCTGCGAAGTAGCGGTCAAGCCATGCCCGCACTTCATTAAAAACAGGCAAATCAATCCGGTTGTTTGTGTTTGTTATTACCGCTTCGCCGTAGGGCTGGGCAAAATACTTCTGCCCGGCAAGCCAAAGCCCTGTTAAATGCTTTCCATCGCTTGCGAGTACAGCAATGCCCACAGGCGAATGACATTCCGTTACATACATGCGTCCACATCCTTATCCGCGCCCGACAGGAATCGAACCTGTGACCCTTCGCTTAGGAGAGAAGCAAAAAGCGAAAAACAAAACATGTTCGATACAAGGCGCAATGCAAAAATCCAATAAATACGGCACAAAAGAATAAACGTTCGAAAATCAGTAAATATAAAACTGCCGTAGTCAACTTTAGTCATTTAGTCAAATTTAGTCTAATAAAAAAGAGTTCAATTTACTTGTAGCAACCAACTTATTCTTACTGTCAAGGTGCGTATAAATATCCATGGTCATGCTGATGCTACTATGACCAAGGATATTCTGTGCCGATTTAATATCGACCCCAGCATTATAAAGTATGGTAGCAAAGTTATGGCGAAAAATATGCGCCGTGATATCATTAGAACCCATAGCATTAACAAATTTTGAAAACATTCGCCTATACGCCGTATGCGTAAACGTATCACCGTTAAGTGTAGCAAAAAGTAATTCAGTGTCTAACTGCGAAACATATTCTAGCAAAACATTATGCAAAGGCG
>Ga0209755_10002949_pt1 | contig 22145 bp, 11 predicted proteins | sample TergutCo191P1_FD_187301 | JGI IMG/M metagenome (GOLD analysis project Ga0209755, IMG submission 187301) | Cornitermes sp. P1 segment gut microbial communities from Petit-Saut dam, French Guiana - Co191P1 (SPAdes) (version 2) | ecosystem: Host-associated > Arthropoda: Insects > Digestive system... | reverse complement strand
CATGGGGCTTTCCCTCCGTCACGTGCTGTAAATGGTACAGTTACCGAAAACAGTGGTGAGGAGGGCTGGGTATCGGGTGGTGCAAACGGGCATGGTGGAGTTGAACCTGCACAGAGAGAAGCCCTGGTTATTGAATTTGCAGAGCCTATCACTTTTGTTCGCTGGCGGCTAATGTCAGACCAATGGGGCAGACCGGGTGCAAGCGCAAATAACACAGCTCGCGCATTTGATTTGCAGATCAGTGATGGTGATGGCGCATGGAATGCACCATCCAGAGTGTGGGAAACAGTGCATTCTGTTACTAACAACAACTCTGCCCTTGTTGATGTGATTATGGATGAATCAGTTACAACAAGGTGGGTTCGCCTGTATTTCCATCAATCGATGCAGACTGATTATCAGTTCAGGCGTGCGCGTGTTGCAAGGTTTGAGTTGTACGAATTTGCGGAGGATTCTGCTCCCGGTGATGATGTTGAGCCTGATGTTTCTCATTTTTTAAAAACGCAGGACATACTAAATTCTCAGGTTGATGTAGAAAAGTCTTTAGGCGGTACACCTTTGCTTATGGAAACCATCACGACTGCAGAGGAAAACTTAATTATTACAAGAATAACCTCTCAAGCTCTGCCTGAGGCACTTCCAATGGAATTGATTGTTGACACATGGGCTACCAGTGATCATTCAGCTTTTCCGGTAACGGCGGCGGCACAGGATGACTATGTAACGGTGACGCGCACAACAATGACACCGCATGCCAATTTTAACAACATGGGTACACGCAATCCGTGGCGCTCACAGGCTGCTGTTTCTACACGAATAGTTGGTACAACTGCAGAAACGGAAGTTTCGGGAGTTGGCATGGCTTCGCAGGTGTTTAATATTGCCCCCGGTCAAGTTATATATGTTGTAACTGCAGTCGGCGGCGGCGGTCAGACTTTTAGACTTGAGGAAAATCCTGATATACATATAGCAGGGATGCTTCCAAATCTTGTGCTAAATCCTGAAATAGGTATAATGCCTGTAGATCAATCAAGACAGCTGTTAAATAATGTGACTTCTCAAAGTGACATTGCGACACTTTGGGATGCCCATCGTGATTGGTGGAGAGATTATTGGTCGGAGTCTTGGGTTTATCTTGATACAACTGATCCAAGACTTAACTGGCTCATGAGATATTACTACGGCGCTCAGCATATTGTGGGGATGGCAGTAAGGGAAGGTAATATTGCACCGGGGCTATATGGGCACTGGGTTACCCACAACTATCCGTTTTGGGATAATGACTGGCATCTAAACTACAACTTTCAGGCAACATGGTATGGGGTGTATTCCAGCAACCGCGCCAATCTGGCAATTCCCGCCATTGAAGCTATGCTAAGTTATATGCCGATAGGAAGACTCAGAGCGGAAAGCACCGAGCAGCTCAGGCGGATTTCACAATCCAATTTCCTAGCTCCGGTGGGCTTTAGAGATCATCCACTACCGCCTCCGGGTGAGACTGGAATGATAAACTATGTGGATTATCGTCTCGGAAGAAATGACGGAACGATACATCCAACGGATGGAATACAGGGTGGTATATTATTTCCGGTTCCCACGTCACCATGGGGTACAACGCCCGGTGGGGGCTACTATCATAGCCAGACATTGGCTGCACCTTTTGCTGCATATCTTATGACAGAATATTTCAAATATGTACCCAATCTGCCGACTGAGCTTTTGGAGAAGATGTTTGAGTTTGTTGAAGCGGTTGCTATATTTGGCATGAATTGGATTGAAGAGCTTGAAGACGGTAGCTTTAGGTTTATGGCGGGTTATAATGAAGGTTCGTGGGCTCTTAATCCGGCAGGGGAGCTTGCTTTATACAGGCATGTGTTTGAGCACGCTGCTCTTATGAGTGAGGCTCTTGAAGCCCGCGGGGTTGAAGTTGATGGAGCAAGAAGGGCAAGATGGCTGCATATTCTTGAGAACATGCCACCAGCACCGACAGGCTACTTCTCTGCCGGCGGTATTTCCGGGGAAGTATTCCTGCTTGCTGATCAGAGCTTTAATCTTCAAGCAAGAACCTGGGGGCCACGCTCAGACCCAAGAACCGGTGACCGTAATATTCTCCAGCTTGAAACAATTGTACCTACACGGGTGTTGGGACTTTTCTCTCCAGCGGAAGAACAAGCGATTGCTCACACAACTATATCCATGTATGGAGGATGGGGTGCAAACAATAACTTTGCCAAAATTTATCCCATGTCTGTAAGAGTGCGTTATCCAATTGAGCGGATTGTAAACGAACTTTCACATGTGGTTTCTCAGCGCCTTGCAAACAATCTCAGGATTGTGGATCCTTTCCATGGTGTTGAAAAGGCAGGCTCAACTCTGGCGATAAATAGTATGCTTTTGCAAGGTCATCTTGGTGTTGTGCAGGTATTTCCAAACTGGCTTGAAAACAGGGATGCAAGTTTTGGCAGGCTTCGTGCACCGGGCGGATTTATAGTCTCGGCAGACTATTGCGGCACAGAGCAATGGGTCAGCAACCTAACTGTAACAAGCGATGCCGGTCTGCCAATGACTCTTGTACATCCGTGGCAGGATAGTGACTATAATTATATTGCAGTTGTTAATGGCTCCGGTGAGCGCATTTCGGTAGCAGAGGGTACTGCACCAAACTGGGATTGCACAGTTACCTTTACTTTTGACACGGTGGCTGGAGAGACATATTGGATTTTCCCGGCATATAGGCAGGAAGCGGCTCCGGTTGTCTTTACAGGTAACAACCCAAATGTACTCAAAGAACTATTGGCTGAAGGTGATGTAATACTTCAAACCGCCGGTAACTTGGGAATATTTGCCCATCACAGTCCTTTTGTGATTCCGGAGGGAAGAACTCTAACTGTAGTGACCACTCTGAATGTCCAAGGTAATGCAGAGCTAATCATAGATGGTAGACTTGTGGTGCAAGACGGCGGCAGAGTAAATAATCAGGGTGGTGCCGGAGGAACGATAGTGATCGATGGTAGCGGAGAGCTAGTAAACTATGGGCATGTAGAAAATGTAACGAACTCTGCGGTTGTGAATTACGGGACAATTGTCAATAACGGTAGGTTTGAAGTTCGTGCGGGGACTAGGCTTCATAACTGCGGTGAGGTTGAAGGGGATTTAAATGTTCATCGTAATGCGATTTTGGTTAGTTGTGAGGGGTGTGAAGTTTTGTAGTGGGTAGGTTAAGCTTGATACTGAAATAATACTTTAAAATACTTTAATAAAAGGCTGAATTAAAATATAAGATGCATAGTTTCTTTCTATGAGGGATCCGTGTGGTTGTCTGTTTTGGTTCAGTCTTTTTTGTGAAAAACTTAATTGTGCATAAAATTAACTATCTTGACATATTCGGTTTTACTGATATAGACTACTCAAAGTAACGTTGATATTTAGTTGTGAATTTGATACAAATTTTAACTGCGATTTGGGTAATTTTGTGTTTTTGTTTGTGGTTTAACCGTGACTAAATTAAAATGTTACCAAACGCATATAACACTGGGATAGGTTTAAAAAATATATTTAAGGAGTACAACTTTATGAAAAAACATACAAAGAACTTTCTGAATCGATATCTGGTCTATCTGCTAGTGACTGCACTTGCTATATCCATACTCGGAGGTATACCACTATCCGTGTTAGCCGACGAGTTACAAGACAAAGCGGAAAACATTACTTATCTGCAAATAGATGAATTAAGAGAGATTTCCGCTGAAGCTGTTCTGAGACAAGCTGTTTTTAATGCCGGAACTGTGCCTAGTGTTATTTACTTACTACAGGATATTGCACTTACAACGAACTATGGATATCCGGGTACTTTGGTAATTCCACAAGGGTCTGACATTACTTTTAGAGGTTCAGGAAGTGCCATGCATAACTTGATTGTCGGTATAGGTGGCAGTGCAATTACTGTTACAGAAGGTGCGCAACTCACAATTGATGGAGTTGGTGTAAGGCGCTTGTCAGGGAGGCCCGGAACAGGTATAGTAAATAATGGTAGCTTGACATTAATTTTAGGAGATATAACCGGGCACGATGGTGCCGGTGTGTCTAACAGAGGTGTTTTTGTCATGCACGGTGGCAGAATATACGGTAATACTAGTGGTGATCAGAACTATGGCGGCGGAGTGATAAATTCTGGTGTATTTGAAATACATGGTGGCGAAATTTCTAGAAACATGGCAAGCTCTGTAGGTGGAGGGATATTTAATAACAGTGGTAGCTTTGTACCTGGCCATTTCACTCGCGGGATCATAAACATGTATGGCGGCAAAATTTCTGGAAATTCTGCAACCATTGGTGGTGGGATGTGGAACGGCGGAATATTCAATATGCACGGCGGCGAAATTTCAGGAAATTCTGCAGAATCGGGTAACGCTCCGTCTGGCGGTGGGATATTTAACTGGTATGCTGGGTCCTTCCTTAGGTCAGGAGGTGTTGTCAACATGCACGACGGTAAAATTTCTGGAAATTTTGCTGGTAGTGGCGGTGGTATATACAGCCAAAGTATCGTTAATATATACGGCGGCGAAATTTCAGAAAATATTGCACATTTTAACGGTGGCGGAATAGGAACCTCTCATTATTCAGGCATCGTCAATATGCATGGAGGCAAAATTTCAGGTAATATAGCTCAACAGAGTGACGGTGGTGGTGTATCCAACTCTGCTTTAAGTCATTTCAACATGCACTGCGGCGAAATTTCAGGAAATTTTGCTAGGTTAGATGGCGGTGGAGTACGGAACGTTAGCCCTAGCACCTTCAACATGCATGGTGGAGAAATATCCGGGAATATAGCTACCAACGGTGGTGGAATAGGGATAGATCCTGAAGGCCTGCGTGGTGGTGAGTTTTTTGTAGGTGCAGGTGCTATTTTCGCAGAAAATTATGCTACAAATGGTGCGTTTAATCGTAATCCAGCTGATGATGGTATATATGCAACATATGTTCATGGGTCACGATGGACAGTTCCTTTTACTCAAGGGCTTAATAATTTTGACATAAGCGCAAACAGACTTGGTGGCGACATGGTAGTTCTACCTATGATGCCTGTATTTACAGGTTCAAATCCTAGCACTTTGGACACAATGCTTGGCGAAGGTGATGTGACACTCTCAACTCCCGGAAACCTTGGGATATTTGCTCATCACGGTCCGCTATTGATCCCGGCAGGCAGAACACTTGTGGTAACAACTGCTCTTAATATCCAACGTGATGCTGAACTTATTATCGAGGGTACGCTCATTGTTTCAGAGGGTGCAAGAATAAATAACCAAGGTAGCGCCGCCGGTGGGGGGACAATAGTGATAGCTGGTAGCGGAGAGCTAGTAAACTATGGGCATGTAGAAAATGTAACGAACTCTGCGGTTGTGAATTATGGGACAATTGTCAATAACGGTAGGTTTGAAGTTCGTGCGGGGACGGTTTTTCATAATTGCGGTGTGGTTGAAGGGGCTTTAAATATTCACCGTAATGCGATTATGGTTAGTTGTGGGGGGTGTGAAACTCCATAGTCTCTGTTATGAAGATTGAGTATGTCACAAAAATTTGTTTATAATAAACGATAACATGTGATTTTGATCAAGATGGCAGTATTTTTCGCACTCGCTGTGAAAAATACTGCCGCTTTGTTGAAGTTTACAAAAAAATTATAAAAATTATATAATTAAGCAGATAATAACTTGACAAAAATATTAACAAATGCTATTTTTAGTCATAGTCAATCATGGGAACGGTTCCAGAAGGGTGTGAAACTATGATAACTATACAAGAGGTTGCAAAGCTCGCCGGAGTTTCGAAATCAACGGTTTCGCGTGTGCTTAATAATAGTGAGTATGTCAGTGATATTGCTAGGGAAAAGGTGCAGCGAGTTATTCGTGAGCAGAATTATTCTCCTTCTGCATTTGCGGTCAATCTGTCAAAACGCAGGAGTAATGCGATTGGTGCAATTGTTCCTGAGCTTGACAACTCCTTTTTTGGGGAAGTGCTCAAGGGTATAACTGAAATCAGTGAGCAAAAAGAGCTTTCTGTAATTTGCTTTGACACATCAAACGATGCAGCCAGAGAAGATAGGGCTTTGCGCATGGTTGAGCAGCAAAGGGTGCGCGGACTCATAATAACCCCTGCACAAGAGAGGACAGAGAAGAAAGAGGTTGATAGGCTTCGTGATTGTCTGAGCAGGCTGGATTTTCCGATAGTGGTTGTGGATCGTCATTTTGATATTTTGCAGCTTGATGGTGTTTATTATGAAAACTATGAAAGCGGATATATTGCGGCATCTGAACTCATAAAAGCGGGTAATGAAACACTGGGTATCATCACAGGTGATTTGCGTTTGCGAATAGCAAGGGAGCGCTACCAAGGTTTTGAGCAGGCTATTGCCGATGCGGGGTTGAAACTTGATGAGAGATTTGTGCTCAAGGGTGATTTTGGTGTGACGACTGCATATAAGCTGACTATGGAAATGCTTGAGAAAAATTTGCTTCCGGATGGAATTGTCACAAGCAACAACCGCACAAGTCTGGGTTTTTTAAAAGCAATACGAGAGAAAAAGTTTAAAATAGGCAAAGATATTGCAGTCATTGGTATTGATAATATAGAGGTGCTGGATATCTTAGATTACAACTTTAGTTGTGTAACTCGTGATTCTTGTGAAATGGGACGTGTTGCGATGAGGCGTTTGCTTGACAGGATTGAAAATGAGCCGTCTGCGAGGATTGTTCATATCATTCCGTGTCAGTTAGTTCTTAAAGGCTCTGAACGCAGGAGTTTTTAAATATTTAGAAACTAGGTGTTAGTGGAAAACCTATCACCTAGTACTCCGTTTTCAAAATTGGAACCGGGACCAGAACTAAGGGGGGAGCAATTTGAATAGCGAATACAGAATTGAAATGAATGGCATGACCAAGAGTTTCGGAGGGATACACGCTCTTAAAGGAGTCAGTTTTAGTGTTAAGCCGGGCGAGATTCACTGTTTGGTCGGTGAGAACGGTGCGGGCAAATCTACACTAATGAAAATTCTTGCCGGTGCTTACAAAATGGACAAGGGGTCTATCAAAATTGATGGTGAGGATGTACATATAAACTCTCCTCTTCAGGCTATTCAAAATGGCATTGGAATTGTTTATCAAGAATTTGAACTTGCCGATGATATTACTATTGCTGAGAATATTTTTATGGAGTCGTTGCGCAAGAAGAGTTTTATAAACTGGAAGAAGCTTTATAAAGATGCCAATGAAATAGTTAAGGGTATTGGTTTTGACATTGATTGCAGTCAGATTACCGGAGATTTGAGTGTTGCTTACAAACAGATTGTAGAGATTTCAAAGGTTATTTCTAAAAATGTTAAGGTGCTAATTTTGGACGAACCTACGGCTGTTCTCAATGATAGAGAAGCTGAGGTGATGTTTGAATTGCTAATGCGGCTCAAGGAAAGAGGGGTTAGTATAATCTACATCTCTCATAGACTGGAAGAGATATACAAAATCGGAGATACCATAACGACATTGCGTGATGGTGAGGTAACTGGCGTTAATCCTGTTGCGGATGTGACAATGGAGCAGGTCATTGAGCTTATGATTGGCCGGGAGCTGTCGGCAATTTATCCCAAACGTGATGTCGAAATAGGGCAGGAAGGCATACGCATCGAAGGGTTTTCAAATGGCAAGGTTTATCAGGATATTTCTTTTTCTGTTCGCAAAGGGGAGGTTCTTGGTATTTCTGGTTTGGTAGGCAGCGGACGCACGGAAGTTGTGAGGGCTATATTCGGTGCAGACAAGCGTAAATCCGGTAAAATTTATTATGATGGCAAAGAAACCACTTTTAGGTCAACTGTAAAAGCTGTTCGAGCAGGGATAGCGCTAATACCGGAAAATCGCAAGGAGCAGGGGCTTGTGCCTGCATTAAACATTAGAAAAAATATTACACTTACCGATATTGGAAAAGTGGCAAATAAATTTGGTATTATCAGCCGTAAGAAAGAAGTTGAGGTTGCAACGAAGCTTTCTAAGTTGTTGAAGGTTAAGGCTGAGAGTATCGAAACTGATGTGTTTAGTCTCAGCGGCGGAAATCAGCAAAAGGTGGTTATTTCAAAGTGGTTTAATACCGGAGCAAAGGTAATCATTATGGATGAGCCAACACGCGGCGTTGATATTGGAACGAAGGTTGAGATTTATACTCTTATCAACGAACTTGCAGCGGCAGGTAATACTATTATCTTTATTTCTTCTGAGATGATGGAGCTAATGGGTATGTGTGACCGGATGCTGGTAATGAATGAGGGTCGTATCAAGGGTGAGCTCATGCGTGAAGACTTTTCTGAAAAAAATATAATGCAACTAATAGTGGGAGGGCAATAATATGGAAAATTCCTCATCAGTCACAAAGAGGAAAATAGACTGGATGAAGCTGCTAAAAAACAATATTACAATCATAGTAATGCTAATTTTGTTTATTGTGTCAAGCTTTATGTCCCCGGCGTTTCTTACCAGGCAGAATATTTTTAATCTGCTTAGGCAACTTGCTCCGCCAACGCTTATAGCCATGGGGATGTTGTTTGTAATCTTGACAGGCGGTATAGATCTGTCTGTCGGCTCGATAGTTGCCATGGCATCAGTTTTTACGGCGCATTTGCTTAGAAGCAACAGTTTGGCTGTGACCTTGATGTTGGTACTACTTGCAGCAGCTGCTTTTGGTGCATTTCAGGGTTATCTGGTTGCCGGAAGAAGGCTTGCGCCATTTGTTGTAACACTTGCAGGTATGACCATTGCGCGTGGTATAGCGTTTATAGTCTCGCGTGGTATGCCGGAGAGAATGCGAAATCCATTTTTAGCGGACTTTGCAACAAACAGTTTTTTGGGGATTCCAATAATCGTGTGGTTTGTGGCAGTAATTGTGGTTATCTTGATTTTGGTGCAAAAGTTTACGGTGTTTGGAAGATTTGTCCAAGCTGTTGGCAGTAATGAGACTGCGGTGAAGCTCTCGGGTATTAACTCAACATTTTATAAGATTGCTGTATATGTGCTCAGCGCACTTTTGGCAGCCATCGGTGGTGTCATAATTGCTTCTAGAGTTGGTATGGGTAGCCCACTTGCCGGTGAGACAATGGAACTTTATGCAATCGCGGCAGTTGTTATTGGCGGAGCTAGTCTCAGCGGAGGTCGTGGTCAGGTTATAAATACGTTGATGGGTGTTTGGGTAATTGGCATGATAGGTAACATAATGAATTTGCTAAATGTTCCAAGCTATCCGCAGCAGGTGCTGATGGGTATCGTTATCATCATCGCAGTTTTGCTGCAATCAGATAGAAAAGGCAAAGATATTTCCGCATCATCCATGGGATAGCCCGCGTGTGAACATTCGACATAATGATTATCATATGTCGGTGGAATATAAAAGGGCACCTCTAAAAACCCACTGATACCGAGTTTTTTGAGGTACACAAAAGAAAGATATTATTTTAAGGAGGACAAAGAAAGTGAAAAAAATTGCAAGAATCGCAGCGTTATTACTGGTTTCCGTTTTATTGGTAGGAAGCCTAGTCGGTTGTGAAAATGAACCGGCAGCACCCGCAACACCTACAACACCCGCAGGCGGCGGTACAGTGGCCCCGGCACCTGATGCAGGTGGTGGACACGCAATCGTACCAAATGTACAAGATCTTGTTGTTGGCTTTTCCATCAAAAACATGCATAATCCATATCTAATCGCAATGAACAGAACTATGGAAGAGCAGCGTGATGCTCTTGGTTTCCAACTACGCACACTCAACGCAGGTGGAGATGCTGCTCAACAGCAAATGGATGTTGAGGATCTTATTGCCGGTGGTGTTGATGTTATTGTCATGGACTCACAGGATCCTGTGGCTGCAATCGCAATTTCACAATACATCGCATCACACAATATTCCGCTGTTTCTCATGAATGCAACTGTTGACCCTCAGAGCATTTTTGTAACGCTTGTGCAATCTAATAATGTTGGTCTCGGAACGGCAGTTGGTGAGTGGGTTGCAGACCAAGTTTCCGGAGATGTTAGAGTTGGTTTGCTTGCAGGAAACCCCGGTAACATGGTTGGTTATGCTCGTAGAACAGGCTTTATCACAGGTCTTGCAGAGCGTCAACTTGAGAGATTTAACTCCACAAATTTCCTAGTCCGGACAATGGGCTGGGGTAACTGGTCGGCGGAAATAGGCATGGAAGCAGCAGAAGATATGCTTGTAGCTGCTCCTGATATCAATGTTATCTTTGCAGAAAATGATGCAATGGCAATGGGTGCAATTACGGCTGTAAGAAATGCCGGCAGAGAAGGCGATGTTTTGATCGTTGGTGTAGATGGCATGAGAGATGCACTTGAGCTTATTGAAGAAGGTGTATATGGTGCAACAGGTGTAAATAGCCCAATTGAACTCGTTAGACTTACAATGGGTATCGTAGTTGATTATATGAACGGTACAAACCGCAGTATCCCATCGCTCATAAACACAACTCCGGGTATGGTTCACTTAGGAAATGTAGCACAGAGCTGGGATCTGGCGTTTTAAAAAACATGAAGGCACGCTATATAGCGTAAAGGCATCAAAGCGGTCTGTATCGCATGAGGCGATTGCATTCTACAGCACCTCAGTGATATAGGGCCGCTTTTGTTTTCAAGGGAGAAAATCAGCAAAAATATGGAGGAATATTCTTTATGAAGATGTTAATTGACGGGAAATTTGTGGATGCGAGTGATAGCGCGACATTTGAGATACTAAATTCAGCAACCGGCGAGCTTGTAGATACAGTGCCAAGGGCGACACAGCAGGATGTTCTTAGGGCTGTTGCTGCGGCAAAAGTCGGACAAAAAGAGTGGGGAGCTACTCCACAATATAAGCGCAGTGAGATTTTAATAAAATGTGCAAAGGCGATTGATGACAATCTTGAGGAGCTTGCACTGATGCTAACGACAGAAATGGGCAAAGTTATCTCGGAAGCCAGACCGGAAGTAGATTGTGCTGCCCAAATATTCAGAGGCTTTGCGGAGATGGCTAATCACAAATATGGTCAGACAATGTCTGAGTATCAAAAGGGTTCTGAGACAGATGTTATTTTCACAAAATATGAGCCTCTTGGCGTGGTGGCATGTATCACACCTTTTAATTATCCGGTCGAATTGTGCTACCATAAAGCAGCCGCGGCTATGGCGGCTGGAAACTCAGTTATTATAAAGCCGGCAAGTGATAATCCCTTGACTATTATGCGTGTTGCGGAGCTGTGTTGGGAGGCTGGTGTGCCGGGTAATGTTCTCCAAGTTGTGACGGGTAGCGGCTCTGTTATCGGTGAGATGCTTGCTGCATCGCCTGATATAGATAAAATCAGTCTTACAGGTAGTACCGAGGTTGGTATAAAAGTAGCCGAAATAGCTGCAACGACTCTTAAACACATGTCGCTGGAGCTTGGAGGAAACGATCCATTTGTAGTGTTTGAGGATGCGGATATGGACTTGGCGGTTGCTGAGGCAGTCGGTGGGAGGCTAAAAAATGCGGGACAGACCTGTTGCTCTCCAAAGCGTTTTATTGTGCACTCATCCGTTGCGAAGGAGTTTACAAGCGGTGTGATTGAGGCGCTGAAGAAGCTCAAACTAGGCAAGCCGACTGATGAGAACACTGAGCTTGGCTCGCTGATAAACGAGGCTGCGGCACAGGCGGTTTTAAAGCAAGTTGAGGCAACTATTGCTGCCGGGGCAAAATGTGTATATGGCGGCAAGCTGTATGACAAGACTTATTTTGAGCCCACAGTTCTCATAGATGTGACAAAAGGTATGGATGTTGCTGTTGATTTGGAATTGTTTGGTCCAATTTTCCCGATAATTACTTTTGATACATTTGATGAGGGTATAGAAATTGCAAATAACACTCAATATGGTTTGCAGGCAGGTGTTATCACTAAGGATTTCTCAAAGGCTATAAGAGCAGCATCGCAGATACACGCCGGTGCGGTTGTAATCAATGGTTCAGGTAATTATCGCAATGTTGATCAACCTTTTGGTGGCATGAAAATGAGTGGTCTAGGCAGAGAGGGAATAAGCTGCACTCTTGATTCAATGACACAGGTTAAGTCATACATACTAAAAAACATAATGGTAGATTAGCTCCATATAGAGTGGGCACGAGTCCAATTAAACTCGTGGCCACTCTATTTCTAATAAATCACTCTATTTTCTCGAGGGGGGGGGATTTTTTTGATTGTGTAATGTAGTGGGCAATTGTAAATCTTTTTGACCGGGAGGAGGTGTGTTTGGATTATTTACGGAGCGAAAAGCTCTGATTAAGGACAAGCCTGACTATGTTGGGCAGTGCCAATGCGGCTGAAAATAGGAAACCACAAATCTAATTTAACAAAATTGTGAACAAATTGAGTTTTATAAATGAATAAGGAGTTAAAACTGATGAAAAAAAGACTTTTGGCAGTTTTTTTGAGCGTTGCGATAGTGTTAGCTTTTTTTGCGGTGCCGGCGTTGACGGCATCGGGCGAAAGTACACTGTTTACAGGTTCAAATCCAAATGTGCTTAGGCAGTTGCTAGATGAGGGAGATGTAACTCTCTCTACTACTGGCAATCTAGGTATTTTCGTGCATCACAGCCCATTTGTAATTCCGGCGGGAAGAACACTGACAGTAATAACTACACTGAATGTCCAAGGTAACGCAAGACTGGTTATAGAAGGTACCCTCATCGTTGCTGAGGGCGGTAGAATTAACAATCAGGGTGGCTCAGGCGGCACGATAGATATTGTTCGCGGGGGTACATTAATAAATTATGGTCATGTGGAAAACGTAACAAACTCCACTGTTATAAATTGCGGCACAATCATTAACAACAACAGGTTTGAAATTCGCGCGGGTACAACATTCTATGATTGCGGCTATACTGTAGGCAGCCTGAATGTTCATCGCAATGCGATTCTTGCTGAGTGCGAAAGATGTGCAGCTGAGGTGAATATCAATGTTGTCATTGACGAAAGTGGTGTAATTTTTGATGGAAACGATATTGTTTATGTACCGGCCAATGTACATGAATTTTTGTATGTCAGAGTTGTCGAAGGACCACGAGCTCATGTAATGCATGCTCAGAGAACCGGTTATGAAGCATCATGGGTACATACCAGAGTTGCTCAACCTACTTGGGTAGACATAATCATTGCTACTATTTCTGAAGATAATCTGGAAAGAGCAGCAACTGTTTTGCCTGAAAGCCGTGTTGCAAGAGATGTACCTGAATTTGATTTCAACTTACAGAGGTTACCTGACAGAACGAGAGTTCTCATCACTGTTGTGGTGGCATCGGATAGTGCATACCAGTTTATTACTGAATATGTGTATGAGTATGAAGAGTACTATGAATATGAGTACGATTATGAATATGAAGAGTATTATAATTATGAGTATGACAATGGATATGAATATGATGAGGATTTATTAGACTTAGATGATGATGATTAAAAGGGAAACGGTAGCGGACTGATAAATGGGCAGTTTTTAGAGATACCCAAATATATTTTCAGTTCGACTTATTGAAAATGTCATTGAAACCATCTTTTATTAGAGATGGGATAAAATTTGAGGCAAGAAAGGTGAACTTATGAAAAAAATATTCAAACCTATCAGTATAATGCTAATAATTGCGATGACGCTGTCAATGATACCGGTTTTTCCGGCTATATTTGACACGGATATCGCGCTGGCAAGTCCGGTAGAACCGGCTCCGATAGCTGCGGGTACAATAGGCAACAATGCTGTCGTTGAGCCTTTTGCAATGACCGGAGTTGAAGTCATCAACGATAGGGTGGCGATCATACATCTCAACAATGAGATAGGTTCTCATTTTGGAATGTTGGCATTAGCGCGAGCGAATTACTTAACTTACTTTATGCAGGTTGACGGGCAATGGTTGCAAGACACTAAAGAAATGCCTGTCGGCGTAGGAAGCAGGATTTATATACGAGATGATCAAAAATCTTTTGAATTGGTGCTCGGCAGTGCAACTCCTGATTTGCCAGAACCATCAGCGGGAAATATAAGGTTTAATCCTGCTGGCGGAATTATAGCATTTAATTTTAGAGATAGAGATTTTATTCCGTATTATTATTTCCACGATGAAGATCAACATATGCAAAGCGGCGATGTTTGGGTGCGCGATATTCACGATCAACCTCTAACCGGTATCAGTGTGGCTTATGGTCCGCAAACTCTTGGAGCACAGCCATTTCTTGCGCTTGAAGAAGCCAGAATATTGGATAGCAGGTCAATCTATGTCAGGTTTAACCAACGGATAACTCTTACTCCGGCGGATGCAGGACAGGCAATGTCGTGGAACAATAACTTGCTCAATGGGCCTTTTGCCGCAGGAAATGCCGCAAACTTTACACTTGGAACGGCTTATAATCTGGTAGCGGCCGGGGATAATCCGGATTTGCTCTTGGCACATTCATTTGAGCTTAGCGCTCATCACCCAGTATCTCAGGGGCATGGAAATGGACGGGAGTTTATACTCACTTATAATGGCGATATTTTAGCCGGTGTGAGTTATTCAATTGATTGGGGTCATGTAAATTTAAGAGGGCTTATAAATGCAGCAGGTATGCCGGAGGCAAATCCTACCCCTCGTGTTACCGCTGTAATTGCTCCTTTAGATAACGTTCCTGTTGCTGATTTTAATCTGCTTGGCGCAGAGCTTGTCAGGTCGCAAAGTGGCAGGGAAGAGTTGGTCCTCACCTTTGACAGACCTATGTCATTTACGAGGATAGCGGAAGAGTCAAGATTTCGTACTCGTAATGCACCAGCAGGTGCTCCGTGGATGGCAAAATTCCATGACTTGATTGACGAAAATGCGCCTGACACGCCTGCAAACAGAAGTGCTTATTTCCAGTCTTTGCACGAAACATCGACAGGAATGACCGGAACGGTATTGACTGCAGACGATATAAGGACGATCCTCAGCTTTGGCGGTGTCTATGCGGGCACGACTGCTGGAAATGTTCCGTTTTTGGATGTTTTTCGCGGTGATAATGTAATCGGGTACTTTAGGAATAACTATACGATGGTATTGCATAACCAAAACAGGTTCCAAATTAATCTGATAAACGCAAATGTGAGTATACTAGACGGTGCTATTGTAGGATTCGGAACCAGAAATGCTTGGAATACAGGAACCGGAATACCGGCACATGCAACTGAGCCGGCACCGGATCGTGTAGGGCAATTGCTTTCTGCAACAAATGGGTTCCGCAACACAGCAATTGTGGATTTCCCAATTGCACTAAACCCGACTATCACTCCATGGGCGGATGGATTTGATCCGAACTGGAATCAGGGTGTCGTAATAACTCCAACCTATGCGTTGTTTAACCATAACGATGTGTATTTCTTCCAGTTTGATGGAATAAAAGACCCACTTATAGGTGGACTAAGCGGAGATGTACGTCACTCGGTAAATCTGCCGGGGACTAGGGTGTTTGCACCAGATGGCAGACAGTTTGGCCCAGGAGGTACAGGTGGTTATGGGGCTATGGAGCTAAGTTATGTTGTTCAGGGAAGGTATCCTGCATACGTGATTGAAAACAAATGGATTAGAACATTGATCGTTCCAAGCAATGCCGCTCGTTTCCTAGAATTTGTATTTAAGCCCACAGGGCATGATGCGTTTTATACAAATCCTGCAGCGACAAACTACAATATAACAGGTCATGGCTCTGCCTATCCGCCTTCGGGTATTGGCGGAGGAACATTCGTACTTGGCTGGCTTCTTGTTTGGGGCGGTACGTTTCCTGTGTTTGACGGCTGCGAACACGGTCATGTTTGGACGACTCCTTTTGATTATGAGATAATTCATCATTCGGATGGTGCGGTATCTGTAAGACATACGATTACAAATGACCAGAATGTTCCGGTAGTTGCCGGTACAGGCGCTTCGTTTGTACCATCGTCAAACAACGTACATATTGGCGGAGACTTTACTCCATTTAGTCCTGGTCTTGAATATACTATAGAATACATTATAAGACCTGATTCTCCGGTAGTTGATATGGCAATAACAGTTCATAATCCGGCACAGGTTGCACGGACCTATGAGTTTTATGTCTGTAACACACTTGCTCCGGGTGAAGTGACCGAGTGGGGACACGGAAGCATGAAGCACATTGATAACAATCAAATTTGCATGGTTCAAGGTTGGCCTGCACCAAATGTCGCAGTTAATTTGAACACAGGTGAAGCATCTAATGATAGGTCAAGTGCGGATGTATTAATGTATAGTGGATTTAACTTCGCGGCAAATGTGCCTCTTGAGGACTATCTGCCACAGTGGATCAGAGATCGTAAGTTTGCTGGGCAAGGTCAAACATACAATCAGGTCACCGGTGGAGTCAACAGACAGCATTTCTATGAGTGGTATACCACCCGCTACTTAGCAGGAAATAATAATCTGACAACGTTTTCAACAGATCTTAATAGACGGCCTCAAGCTGACTGGTATGGCGCTGTCAATCTAAGAAACCTTGAAGGCATCATGCGTGCCGGACCGGATATAAACCAATACACACCAAGCATCAAGTATTGGATCTGGGGATATAGGGAAATGTTTGACAATCTGCCATTTGAACGTCAATCCGGTAATGCGGGGCGTCCATACTTAGAGCCGTGGGCAGGAACAGGCGACCAATATTTCTCAAACAGAGCTATTGCTGCGGGAGATACCCATCACTGGGTTGAGTCGTATTTCCACACATTTGGTCTGGATATGGCTACAAACGCAAATGAAAATGCCATGGCGCACATCAAGTTCTACTGTGAAGGAATGGCAGGGTTGGTTCGTCCTGTTGTTGAAATTTATGACACTAAGCTTTTACAACAGGTAACAGCTCGAATGACAGCGGGCGGTAATGTTCAAACTTGGACTTACACTTCACAAATAATGGCACATGAGGTGTTTGAATCATCTGTCCAAGTGGCTGAGGATGGTGTAAGGGTTACAGTTGAACTGTTCTTAGGAAACAGTGCTTCCGGCACACCATTTTTCACAGCATGGGCATATTCCGGACGTCCATTTGTACGCATAGGAAGTGTTCCGGCTTATCGCGGGCCTAATGGTGATAACATTGACTACTGGACAGATAGAGAGTCTCCGGTAGAGCAGGTATTCATTTCACATGGCACTTCTATCGATATTCCCGGGCGCGTTCCTGCGGAAGGCAATGTGCAGTACAGATTAAGGGAAGTGTTTGCATGGGCAGAGCCGTTTTCAGCAGACGGAAAAGGGATACTCATTTGGTCACAAGATAGAGGCGATGTGGGCGAAGTGACGATTACAAGTGGTGTGAATAATCCCGGTCATGTAATAAATTCTAATGGACCTCGTGGAACACCAAACAACACAGTTAGCACGTGGTGGCACACATTTGACTTTATTACCCTTCGTGGTCATGAGCCGGGCAGCACTGTTGTGCTAAGGGCAACTGCAAAAGACGAAAACATAGCTGTTCCTAATTCAATTTACGCTGAAATTACGGTTAATGTGAGGCAGCCATTGTATCTTACAGTTCCGTATAATCCCGGAAACACAGCCGGTACGACTCCAGGACATGCGCTGGCTCGCAACATGTATTCTCCCTACAGGTTTAATATGGACATGAATCTGCTTCTTACTATAGGGCATCATCATTTAGATGATATACAAGGTCCTATAACTGTTAGTATTTATGACAGAAATCATGGAGTTGCAGAACCGTTTATTACATTTAACGATCTTGAGATAGGCGAGAATCTTCTTTACATTCCGGCGTATACATTCCCGCGTGAAGAGTTTTACAGGATTGTTGCCAGAAGTGCAGATGGGCAAGCTTTTGGATTTGAGTTTTTCAGGGTTGATGGATATAGCGATATCGACTGGAATAGGACTTTGTTTGTTTCAGGTAGTGATGTTATCGTTAGATTCGAAAAGAAGAACGCTAGTGTACTTAACACACTGCTTTTGGCTTCCGGAGCAACTGCGTTTGTCAATGATACAGAGTTTTCTGTAAGTGTTGGTACAGATACTGCAGCAGCCACTTCAAATACGAACACGCTGATTATCTCGGGCGGGGCAGCTGTGCTTACTGAAGGTGTGAACTTTGTCGAGGTTCTGGGCATAAGGTTGCCTGACTATCCGCATTATGAGGCATTCACAATATCTGACACTTTGACACGTTAGGCAGTATAAAGTGTTGAGAAAGGGGCTGTCGTTGGCAGGGGATTTTTTCTGTAGCGATGGCCCCACCCCATAGTAAGATTCGTCCTATTAATTTAGGTAACTATGACAAGATTAATCTGTTTATACCTATTTACGGAGGCGCATTATGAAAATATTTCTGATAGTAATATTGTCTGTGTTTATGTTTGTGCTTTTGGTTTCTTGCGGGCAAACCATAGAGCTGGGTTCTGATGAGTCTGCTTTTGATGCGTGGTACATTATGAATGAGAACATCATGGATGCTGATTCGTTTGAGTTTTCTTTTGTTGAGTTAATGGTACTTTTTGTTGGAGAGGGTGATCCTATAGAGATAGAAAATACCGGCACCATAAGCAAAGAGGTGCTGGAAGACGGCTGTGTTAATATGCATTTGTCGATATCTCTGAGTACAGGAGGGGAGACAAACGAGGTGGAGGTTTATTATTATAATGAGTTTATGTTTTTTTATTTTGAGGGAAGTAAGCATAAGCGTAAGTCTGATTTGGATATAGCTTTGCGTATCATGTATGCACAAATGCCAGATTTGACTTCAATTCCTATCATTACTGATGGTATAGGTGAAGGTAGCAGACCTGGGTATAAAGAGATTAATTTTGCCCTATATCGCGAGGCGGAGTTTTTTGAGTTTATTAAAGATGCGCTTATAGACTCATTTCGCCTGAGAAATGCTGCTCCAAATTCTCCCGAGGTGGCAATAGAGATTTTTGGGCCGGTGGCTTTTGTAGTTGAAATTGGAAACGATTACTCATTTATCAGCTATACACTTGCTTTTACGGCTGATATAACAGTAGGCGAGGAAGAGGAATTTAGGGCATATTATGAGATAAGTAAAACAGCAGAAAGAATTGGCGCAGTCATTGTAAGCATTCCTCAAAACATACACGAATACATAGATATCACAATGTGATTAGCTAGGTGTTTTGTTGAAATAAGTTCACTCTTGCTGCAAATCAAGCAGGAAAAATTGTTGGGTTTGTTTACAAAATAGACAAAAAACGTACTGCAAATATATAAATATTTCAGATAACAAAAAAAAATAAACGTTTTTATTGACAAATTGGACAAAAGATGGTATAAGTATTATAGGTTTTGCACCAATGGGGGGTGCATGCCACTGATTGCAATATGGACACAATTGCAATTGTTTCGAGTTTTTAAAGGATACAAAGCGTGAGGGGGAATTGTTGCGTGGTAAAATAGTTCCAATAGGACACATTGGGCATTTAACACACGCTTCATGATGCTGGTGAGACCGGAAACGGATAAGGGCATCTCCTGAGAAAGAGCACCGGGCTGTATTTCACCAATTGTAGCGCGGTTGAGGGGGGCTCACACCCCCCCCTTAAAAAACCAGAGATGTTATACATGGCAATAGCTTAGTGCGTTATGCAGTTATAAATAATGATTTTGCAAGACGGGTTCATTCATCGTCCTGCATTTTTTTATACGATAACTCTGTGGTGGAAATGCACTTTACAAGATTTGCACGCTTCCCTCTAAAAATCCCCGGGATCCAAGCAAGATGGATCCCGGGAATTAATTTCCTACAGTCTATCTAAAAAACAGTTTAACAATAGAGGTGATGAACGATCCGATTAGTGAAAAAATACCGCTGCCACCACTTGAAATAGGTGTCCAACTAATAGGTTCCATAAGTCACATGCTCCTTTCTCGACCGTTGCAGGTTGAAACAGAGATCAAGTCTCAATTCAAGAATGACTGCTTCGTGTCGTAATTAACCTACATGATAAAGCAACGTTAACTCTTTGTCAATATTTTATACATTTTTTATCAACATTTTTTTTACCAACATTTTTTACTTTTTAGGCTTGCTATAATTACAATGTAGTTAAGGTGGTGTCACGTGAATGAAACTTGACAAACAAAACAGGTATAGGCATAGTAAATGGATATAGACGCAAGAAAAAAAGTAGTTATTGCTGCTATAGATCACAAAAAATTGCACAAATAAACCGAATGTTCTTACAATCTAAGTTGTTTTCCCAAATGATCGAACTTAAAATGATTTCTGCAGTATCGAAATCAGGCGGTGAAAAGCAATTTCTGCATCATAAAAGAAAAATCCGCCTAAAGCCTTGCGCTTTAAGCGGATTTTGGTCGGAATGCCGGGATTCGAACCCGGGGCCTCTTGGTCCCGAACCAAGCGCGATACCAAACTTCGCCACATCCCGATTTTAACTGCGGATTGTATTTTAAAACACTTTATGCCATATTGCAAGAACTTTTTTTTTCTAGTATAATGGATACCTCTAAAAGCTTACTGCCCGCCATCTTGGCAGGTCTTTTTCCACCACTCTTTGCCAAAATGCTCGTAAATACATAAGTATTAACTGCGCTTTTGACTTCGAGTGGCGAAAAATCCCCACCAATCTGTCAGACACCGAGTTTTTAGAGATACCCATAATGTGGGTTGCAAATGGGTTGAAAACTTTTTTGAAGAAGGGGATGGCATTACTATGAGTGATATATATATAAAGCTTACTGAGTGCTTGGGGCAGATAAGAAAGAAAACTGATTTTAAGCCTAAAGTTGCTCTTGTTCTTGGCTCTGGTCTTGGTGCATATGCGCAAGAAATACAGGTAGAGGTCACAATTGATTATGCTGATATCGATGGGTTTCCAATAAGCACTGTGCCGGGGCATCATGGTCGTTTTGTATTTGGGTATGTTTGCGAAGTGCCTGTTGTTGTTATGCAAGGACGTGTTCACTACTATGAAGGATACAGCATAGCTGATGTTGTTTTACCTATTCGTCTTATGGGTATGCTGGGTGCTGAGTTTTTGATGCTGACAAATGCTGTTGGGTCAATTAATAAAAGCTATGCTGTAGGTGATTTTATGCTCATTAGAGACCATATTCTCTACAGTGTTCCATCTCCACTTATTGGTAAGAATATTGATCAGCTCGGTACAAGATTTCCCGATATGAGTGAAGTCTACAAAAAATCACTTTGCGAAAAGATTTTAGCGGTTGCAAGTGAACTAAATATACATCTGCACGAAGGTGTTTATCTTCAGACTTCAGGACCGAATTTTGAGACACCCGCGGAGATCAGAGCGTATGGCGCAATTGGTGCGGATGTGGTTGGTATGAGTACGGCTTGTGAGGCTGTTGCTGCAAATCAAATGGGTATGAAGGTGTGTGGTATTTCTTGCGTGTCTAACTTGGCTGCGGGAATTTCGCCAAATCCACTTACACATGAAGAGGTTCAAGAGATGGCAGATAAGGCTGCGCCACAATTTAAAGCTCTGGTTAGTGCTGTTGTCAAAAGTATTGGACGGTAAAATGTATTTTATGGAGCGTATTTTACAAAAGGTTCAAAAGCCTGCTCGATACACAGGCGGAGAGTATAATCAAATAATTAAAAACAAGGATGAGGTAAATCTCAGGATTGCTTTTTGTTTTCCGGATACTTATGAGATTGGGATGTCTAATCTTGGTCTTAGGATTATGTATGGGATTATAAACGAAATTGAAGGATGTTGGTGTGAGCGTGTTTTTGCTCCTTGGGTTGATATGGAGGAGCAGATGCGTTTATCGGGGCTTGGGCTGTATGGGCTTGAGAGCGGTGACCCGATACGTGAGTTTGATATAATTGCATTTTCCATTGGGTATGAATTATCGTATACCAACGTCTTAAATATGCTTGATTTGGCGGGTCTTCCGCTGCGCAGTGCCGATAGGGGCGAGGATACACCGCTTGTAATCGCAGGAGGTTCGTCATGCTACAATCCTGAGCCTCTAGCTGATTTTGTGGATATGTTTATTATCGGCGATGGTGAGGAGATAATCAAGGACCTGATTTGTTTGTGGGAAGGGTCAAAAAAGGACTTTT